>R25__coassemble_1399_pt1 | contig 12085 bp, 10 predicted proteins | sample R25__metabat2_low_PE_026 | metagenome-assembled genome bin R25
GGCCTGCGTCTGCGCTCCTGCGGCGAAAATCGGCAGGCCGCCGACTCCCTCGGCATCAATGTCATCAAGATGCGTTACATCGGCGTTTCCATCTCCGGCGCACTTGCCGGTATGGGCGGCTTTGTCTACGCTCTGACGACACAGGGCTGCACCTGCAACGGTGATGTTGCCGGTTTCGGCTTCCTTGCTCTGGCAGTTATGATCTTCGGTAACTGGAAGCCGCTGAACATTGCCGGCGCATCCCTGCTGTTCGGTCTGTTCAAGTGCATTTCCGCTTCCTACTCCACGCTGGACATCAACGGCGATGGCGTGTTTATGCTTGCCAAGATCGGCATCAGTTCCTATGTCTACCGTCTGCTGCCCTATGTGATCACCCTGATCGTCCTTGCACTGACCTCCAAGAGTTCCCGTGCACCGAAGGCAGAAGGCATCCCCTACGATAAGGGACAACGCTAAACAAAAAAATTGCACCGACAGAGGTTCATTCCTCTGTCGGTGCAACGCAGTATTATTGAAAAGAAACTGCTTTTTACGACTTGTGCGGCATTTTGTGCCGTGCTTCCGGTCCACCGCAGGTGGGCTTTGATCTTTTTTTACCAATCTTTTGACCCAACAGCATATGGAGGAATGTATGGCAGAAAACATCCTGGTTATCGGCATCGCAGGCGGCAGCGGCAGCGGCAAAACAACTCTGATGAAAAATCTGATGAAGCGGTTTGAAAACAACATTGCAGTCCTGAGCCACGACAATTATTACCGCGCACACGACGAACTTCCTTATGAACAGCGCAGTAAACTCAACTATGACCATCCGGACGCCTTTGAGACGGAAATGATGATCGAGCATCTGAAACTTCTCAAGGAGGGCAAGCCGATCGAGTGCCCGGTCTATGACTACACCATCCACAACCGCGGCAATGAGGTCACAGTGGTCGAGCCGCAAAAGGTCATCATCGTAGAGGGCATTCTGATTTTTGAAAACAAAGCCTTGTGCGAACTGATGGACATCAAACTTTTCGTGGACACGGACGCGGATGTCCGACTGATCCGCAGAATTCGCCGGGATGTGACCAAGCGCGGCAGAAGTCTGGACTCGGTACTCAATCAGTACCTTGACACGGTCAAGCCGATGCATGAACAGTTTGTCGAGCCGAGCAAGAAAAATGCCGATCTGGTCGTGCTGGAGGGCGGAAAGAATCTGGTCGCGCTGGAAATGATCATGAGCCAGATCCAGCGGCACATCGACTCCGCAGAAGGCGTCTGCGCGGGGGAATGAACAGCCAAACCGAGAAATATTATCGGGAAATTTCTTCAAACCTTTTTGAAAAAAATCAATGATTTTGCCGGCAGAAAACACGATTTCGGAGTTTTCTGCCGGCTTTTCTATTTGTTGCAGTGCAAGAAAGCAGTCTGCGAAAATGAAATTGTCCGCACTGCCAACCGCTTATCATCCGGAGCATTTCTTGTGTCATCCTGAGCGCAGCGAAGGATCTGCCTCCGAGGATGGTGTCATCCTGAGCGCAGCGAAGGATCTGCCTCCGATAATGGTGTCATCCTGAGCGCGGCGAAGGATCTGCCTCCGAGGATGGTGCCATCCTGAGCGCAGCGAAGGATCTGCCTCCGATGATCGCAAGCAGATCCTTCGTCGCGTTGCTCCTCAGGATGATACCGGAAGCCCCCTTTCTAAAGGGGGCAGCGAAGCGACCGAGCACTGCAAATGGAATATTGTACTGCGGAAAATCTGTATCAGGTGATTTCCGCGACGGTCACGCCATCCTCGCCCTCACCGTACACACCGAGCCGGAATTTTTTGATATGCTTGTTTCGTTTCAGTGCCTCGTGTACCGTTTTCCGCAGGACACCGGTGCCTTTGCCGTGGATGATGCGCACCTGCTCCAGATTTGCCATAAATGCCGTATCCAGAAAATTGGACAGCACAGCCTCGGCTTCCACCGCATCCATCCCGCGCAGGTCGATCTCCGGAGAGGTCACGGCGGTTTTCAGTTCTCGGGTCGTGCGTTCCAGATATTTTTTGACTTCCTTCTGCTGCTCATTCTCCAGCAGATAGACTTCCTCCGGCTTGGCGCTGACCTTCAGGATCCCCGCCTGCAGTTGATAGGAACCGTCCTTGTTGATCGCCAGCACGCTTGCTTTCGTGCCGAGTTTCAGCAGTTCCACCGTGTCACCAACCTGAATCTCTCTGCTTGGTGCGGGGCGGCTGATCTTTGCCTTTTGCGGTGCCAGACTGCGTTCCGCTTCGTTGAGTTGACGGCGCAGATCTGCCTGCCGCTCGTTGATGCCCTGTGCATCGGCGGTATCGCGCAGCTGCTTGCGGAGGGCTTTCAGTTCGTCATAGACCGGGTTTGCCGTCCTTCTTGCCTCGTCGATGATGGACTGTGCCTCTGCCCGTGCCTTTGCCTCTGCCTTTTCCTTTTCCCGGCGGATCTCGGCATAGTATTCATCGGATTTCTGCTTGGTTTTTTCCGTCTCGCGTTTCAGCCGCTCCGCTTCCAGCCTTGCGGCTTCCATCTGCTGACGCTGTTGTTCAAGTTGGTTGAGTACATCTTCAAAATTGAGGTCATTCTGACTGACGGTGCTTCTTGCGGCGTCAATGATCTGCTCGGACAGACCCAGTCTGCGGGAGATCGCAAAGGCATTGGACTTGCCGGGAATGCCGATCAGCAGACGGTAGGTCGGGCGCAGAGTTTCCACATCAAATTCGCAGGAGGCATTCGTCACGCCCTGTGTGCGCATCGCATAGACCTTCAACTCGGCATAGTGCGTCGTTGCGGCGACACGACTGCCCGTTTTGCGGCAGAATTCGATCAGCGCGATCGCCAGTGCCGCACCCTCGGCAGGGTCGGTGCCGGCGCCCAGTTCATCGAATAATACAAGGCTTTCATCATCGCACTGCTCCACGATCTGCACGATGTTGCGCATATGCGCGGAGAAGGTGGAAAGGCTCTGCTCAATGCTCTGCTCGTCACCGATATCGGCAAGGACATTTTTGAAGACGGAGATACAGCTCCCGTCGTTTGCCGGGATGTGCAGACCGCATTCTGCCATCAGGGTCAGCAGACCCACGGTTTTCAGCGTGACGGTCTTGCCGCCGGTGTTGGGTCCCGTGATGATAAGAGTGTCAAAGTCCGAGCCGAGCCGTACGGAGATCGGCACCACGCTCTTCGGATCGATCAGCGGGTGCCGTGCCTGCTTCAGATCCAAAACGCCGTCCGTGCGGATGATCGGCGCGGCGGCATTCATCCGGAAAGACAGTTTTGCGCGGGCAAAGATCACATCCAAGCCGACCAGCAGTTCATAGTTTCGGCTGATCGTTTCACGGTAGCCGGCGGCTTCTGCGGAAAACTCCGCCAAAATGCGCTCGATCTCCTTCTTTTCCCGGATCAGCAGTTCGCGCAGTGCGTTGTTTGCATTGACGGAGGACATCGGCTCGATGAAAAAGGTGGAGCCGGTGGAGGAAACATCGTGGATCAGCCCCGGGATTTCATTTTTGAATTCCGATTTGACCGGTACGACATACCGATCCTGCCGCATCGTAATGATGGGGTCACGCAGATATTTTGCATAGGCGGGTGAGGAGATCAGTTTTTGCAGACTTTCCTTGATCTTTGCGCTCTGGATGCGCATATGGCGGCGGATATCCGCAAGTTCCGGGCTGGCGGCATCCGCGATCTCTTCCTCGGAGAGGATCGCCGCAAAGATCTTTTCCTCCAGATATCTGTTCGGCGTCAGTTCCGCAAAAAACGGATCGAGACAGGAAGTATCCTTTTCGCTGTCGCCGTATTCCTTGACAGCGCGGGTCACGCGCAGAACGCCCGCAATGCGCAAAAGTTCGATGGGGCTCAAACATCCGCCGCGGTCGGCACGGTCCAGAGACAGCCGGATGTCCTTCACCTCGGAAAAGCCCGGTGCGCCGCGCAGAGTCATCTGCCGGCAGGCGGCAGAGGTCTGCTCCTGCACCGCCGTGATCTCATCGGCATCGCAAAGCGGAAGCAGGGAACTGCACCGTTCCTTTGCTTCCTCACTGACCGCACACTCTGCCAGCATAGACAGTACGGCATCCAGTTCCAGTTTTTTGATGGATTTTGTGTAGAGTTCCGTCATTTCATTCATAGGGATTCTCCGTAAGAAACAGGGATTTATAAAAATTCAAGGTGGAAAAACTGTGTTCCACCTGGGTCAGAAGATACGCCTCCGTGACAGCGTTCAGTTCCCGCAGAGCCTCTTCTCCGAGGGCAAAAGAAAACAGTTTTTTGTCCTCGCACTGTACCAGATAGCGCATGGCGGCAAGTGTTCCCGCAGACACGGGCAGGCGGATGCCGTCAAGCGTATCTGTCCGGCAGGCGGCACATTGCAGTACACCGTGCGATACATTGAGCCTGTCAGGGTGCGGTGCACCGCAGACGGCACAGCCGAAAAGATCCGGCTGGAAACCGGCAAGACAGGCGGCTCGCAGTTCAAAAGCCGCTTTGACCAAGGGCTGTGGCTTTTGGAGTTTGCCGAGGGCATACAGGGAGTTGAGGAGCAAAGACAAAAGTGTCGGGTCGGGGGCGTCCTCCTGCGACAGAAGTTCCGCGACCTGTGCAAAATAGGAGCCGAGAGACAGCAGTTCCAGATCGTTCCGCAGTTCCCGGAACTGCTCAACGGATGCCGCCTCGGTGATCGCCGCTTTACCTCGGTATTCCTGCCAGGTGAATTCGGAATAGGTCAAAAGTTGACACGCGCCCTTGAGCGGGCTTTTGCTCCGGCACACACCCCGCGCCCGGAGGGTCAGTCTGCCGTAGTCCTTTGTCAGAACGGTCAGCAGTCTGTCCGCGTCGCTGTATTCGGTTTCCCGCAGAACGATCCCTTCGGATTTGAAAAACACGGCACTTCACCTCTATGCTTCTTATACCATAGAAAGGAAAGAAATGCAAGCAAGGACGGCAGGGGATCCGACAAAACGGAGCGGCAAATCGGAATTTGAAAGTCTGTTTGACTGAGTACGGAAAAGCCTTCCCCTTGAGGGGAAGGTGCCCCGAAGGGGCGGATGAGGTGTAACCGATTATATTGAAAGCGCTCAGTTTCCAAGGCTTTCCACCTCATCAGTCAGCCTACGGCTGACAGCTTCCCCTCAAGGGGAAGCCTGCCCGGTGATGTGCAAAGCTGACCACTGATCACTAACCACTGACCGCTAAATTCCGATTTATCGTGTTGTTTCCGTGCCATCCTGAGCGCAGCGGATCTACTGCCGCATTACGGGACGAGATCCTTCGTCGCTTCGCTCCTCGGGATGACACAATGACGAAATGCTACCTTGTTAATCAGGTTCAATCAGGGGACGCTTCCCCAAAACACTTGTTTTTGACTGTCCACTTTTATGGGTACAGTTTATACTGACCACTGACCACTGACCACTAAACACCACTGACCACTAACCACTAAACACTCCATTGCTTTTTCTCCCAAAATGTGATACATTCCGAACGGAGGGATGCTTGGTGACACACACGAACAAGAGTCGGGTCTATTTTGCGGATGTATCCTGCTTGGAGGATGCGGAACTGTTTCGGCGGCTGTATCGGCAGACGGATGCCGCACGGCGCGAAAGGATCGACCGGATGCACTTTGAAAAAGACAAATATCTCTCCCTCGGTGCAGGTGTTCTGTTGCGAAAGGCACTGAACGATCTGGGCTTTGATGCTGTACCCGATCTCGCATACGGAGCGCACGGAAAGCCGTATTTTCCCGACCTGCCGGAACTGCATTTTAATCTTTCCCACTCCGGTACAAAGGTTTTGTGTGCCGTCAGCGACCGCAGTATCGGCTGTGATGCGGAGAAGATCGGCAGTTACAATGAAAAACTGGTCCGGCGCTTTTTCCATCCGGAGGAATGCACACTGCTTTTGTCCGCGCCGGATGCCTCTGCACAGACAGAACTGTTTTACCGTTTGTGGACACTGAAAGAGAGTTTTTTGAAGGCGACCGGACTGGGTCTGTCCCTGCCTCTGGATTCCTTTGCTGTTTGCCTGAGGGAAAACAGAATATCCGTTTTGCAGACAGTCTGCAAAGACCCCTGCGGCTTCTATCTGTTGGATTTTGACCCGGGTTACGAATATGCCTGCTGTATTATGCAGGACAGCGGCGAAAACCCGCCGGAAACGGTAAATGCAGTGCTATCTTCTCTGTAGCACCGCAAAATGACCGCAGACCGCAGTCTGTCTGCGGTCTGCGGTCATATCGAAAATCATATCCGAGCGGCTTCTGCGTTTTTGAGTTGGAGTTGCAGTCGGTCTGCAATGAGTGCGATGAATTCGCTGTTGGTCGGTTTGCCTTTGGTGTTGCTGACCGTATAGCCGAAGAAACGCTGTAAGGTGTCCAGATCGCCGCGATCCCACGCCACTTCGATCGCGTGTCGGATCGCACGCTCCACCCGTGACGGCGTGGTGGAAAAGGTTTTGGCGACCTGCGGATACAGTACCTTTGTGATGGCATTGATCACATCCATATCGTTGACCGCGATCATAATTGCCTCGCGCAGATACTGATAACCCTTGATGTGTGCGGGAACACCGATCTCGTGAATGATGCCGGTCACCATCGACTCGATGTTGACCTCCGGGCGTGCCGATCTTGCCGCCGGTGCGCGGACAGCCGCGTTTTCCGTAATTTCGCAGATCCGGTCTGCGACCGCACGGAAATCGCAGGGCTTGAGCATAAAATAGTTTGCGCCGAGGCTGGCAGTCATCGCGGCGACATAGTCCGTGACAAAGCCGGACATGATCAGGATCGCGGGCTTGTGCTCGACCCCTGCGGCAAGTTTCAGCAGGGACATCCCGTCCAGTTTTTGCAGCATCAGATCCATCACCAGGACATCGGGATGCCGCTCCTTCAGCAGGGCTGCCGCCGCCGCACCGTCGTTTGCGATGCCTGCAAGTTCAAACCTTTCGTGCTTTTTCAGAGTGTTTGCCAGATTTTCGCAGAATTCTTCGCTGCTGTCTGCGATCAGCACTCTCATGCGGGTCTCCATTGTATTCCTCTCCTATTCGATGTATTTCGCATCAACAGGCTCTGTCTATCTCGCTGTGACACATTTAATTTATCACAGAATTCCAAATAATTCAATACGGTTATGCTATATTTTATTCAATTTTTATCGACATAATTCGTCAAAAGCGGTTTGAAAACAGGAAAGAGGAAACGGGAAAAGATTGCATTTTCCGTCATACAGTGCTATGATACCGACAGAAATACCGGAGGTTGCAAAAATGAGTATGATAAAAGATGCGTCCCTTGCCGCACAGGGGAGAATGAAGATCGAATGGGTGCGGGATTTTATGCCTGCACTGGGTGCGATCCGTGCGCGGATGGAAAAGGAACAGCCCTTCCGCGGGATGAAGATCACAATGTCCATCCATATGGAGGCGAAAACCGCCTATCTTGCCACCTGCCTGAAGGCGGCGGGTGCCGAGGTACACGCCACGGGCTGTAATCCCCTGTCCACACAGGACGATGTGGCGGCGGGGCTGGCATCTCTGGGCGTGGAGACCTATGCAAAGCATGGTGTCAGCGCGGAGGAATATAAGGAACTGCTCGTTGCCGCACTGTCCTGCAAGCCCGATCTTATCATTGACGACGGCGGCGATCTGCTGGATCTGCTGACCGGGGACTATGCCGGACTGGGCGAGAACATCATCGGCGGTGCGGAGGAAACGACCACCGGCATCCACCGTCTGCACGCCCGTGCAAAAGCGGGACTTCTTCCTTTCCCGATGATGAATGTCAACGACGCAAAATGCAAGCACTTCTATGACAACAAATACGGCACCGGTCAAAGCGTATGGGACAGCATTATGCACACCACCAACCTGCTGGTCGCGGGGAAGACGGTCGTTGTGGCAGGTTACGGCTACTGCGGACGCGGTGTTGCGATGCGTGCCAAGGGAATGGGCGCGGATGTCATCGTGACGGAGATCGACCCCATCAAGGCATTGGAAGCATCTATGGATGGGATGCGTGTGATGCCGATGGACTGTGCGGCACGGGAGGGCGATCTGTTCGTCACCACCACCGGATGTCGCGATGTCATCACGAAAAAGCATTTTGCAGTGATGAAAAACAACGCCTTTTTGTCCAATGCCGGACACTTCAATGTGGAGGTCAATGCGGCAGAGTTGGAGGAAATGGCGGTGCGCAGTTTCCCGAGGAGAGCGGATATCGTCGGCTATGAACTGCCGGACGGCAGAGTGCTGAATCTTCTGGCAGAGGGACGGCTGGTCAATCTCGCCTCCGGCAACGGTCATCCGGCGGAGATCATGGACACCAGTTTCTCCATTCAGGCATTGGCACTGGAATATCTGTCCCGTAACGGGAGAAATATGGAAAAAGCCGTCTATGAGATCCCGAAGGAAATAGACGATGCGGTGTCTCTTCTGAAATTGCAGGGCATCGGGATGCAGATCGATCATCTGACCCCCGCGCAGGAGGCATATCTTGCAGGCTGGGAGGTGTGAGCCTTTGATGGAGAACAGGCGGAGCCCTTCTGTCACTGCGTTTTCTCTGCGGCTGTTTGCGATCGTTTGTATGCTGTTGGATCACATCGGCTACTGCCTGCCGGATGCTCCCTTTTCTCCATATTTTCGCATCATCGGCAGGCTGGCATTTCCGATCTTTGTGTTTCTGATCGTCAACGGTCTGCGGTACACGCACAGCAAGCCGATATATGCCCTGCGGCTGGCGGTCTTTGCCGTTATCTCGCAGATCCCTTTTGCGATGATGACGAAGTTGTCAAAGGCAGGAGCCGTCAAAGCCTTTGCCGCACTGCTGCAGCCTGACACCTTTTTTCCTGCGGTAAAATATCTGATCGGCGGCAAGAACATCCTCAACGGCAATGTCTTTGTCACACTGCTGATCAGTCTGCTGTGTGTCTGGTTTGCGGCTGCGTTTTGGGAAAAGGGCGGTGTGAACAAACTGCTGGCATTTGTGCCGTCCGTGCTTGTCTGCGGAATGTACTACCTTGATTATCTGCACTCCGATTACGGTATGAGGGGCGTGTTGCTGGCACTGGTGTTTTATTTCCTGGACGGCAGGCGAGTGCTGACCGTGCTCGGCAGTTTTGTTTCACTGTTTGCACCGACATTGCTTGGCTACGGTCTTCAGTTTCTGAAGTTCCTGCTGGGCAGGGAGGCGGTTTTTAAGCGTCCCTCTGCATGGACGGTGACGGAAATATTTGCCCTGCTGGCACTGATCCCCATTTTTCTGTATCGCGGAGAAAAGGGCTTTTCTCCGAAGAACAAGGTCGCGGCAAAGGCACTGCAGATCGGTTTTTATGCTTTCTATCCCGTGCATATGCTGATTTTGGTGTTTATGTTCAAATAATTCCTTCCGATCCTTGACTTTTCCGCAAAATGCGCTATAATACCCCTTGCAAGTGAATATTTGCCTTATCAAGAGTGGTGGAGGGACCGGCCCGATGAAACCCGGCAACCTGTTTTTTCAAGGTGCCAAATCCGGCGAGAAAATCGGCAGATGAGGATACGATAAAATGCCTGCTGCCTGTCAGCGGGCATTTTGCTTCTCAAAGAGAAAGGAACAACAAAAAATGAACAAACGAATCTTTACCTCGGAATCCGTTACGGAAGGGCATCCCGACAAGGTCTGCGACCAGATCTCCGACGGCGTTCTGGATGCGATCCTTGCACAGGACCCTATGGCGCGTGTTGCCTGTGAGACTGCCTGCACCACCGGTATGGTGCTGGTGATGGGGGAGATCTCCACCGACTGCTATGCGGATATCTCCAAGATCGCCCGCGAAACGCTCTGCAAGATCGGCTACGACAGCCCGGAGGCGGGCTTTGACGGACACACCTGTGCGATCCTGACTGCGATCGATGAGCAGTCCGGCGATATTGCGATGGGCGTCAACAACTCTTTTGACGATGACGAGACCAACGGTGCAGGCGATCAGGGAATGATGTTCGGCTATGCCTGTGACGAAACAAAGGAACTGATGCCCGCGCCCATCTCCTATGCGCACAACCTGACCAAGGCTTTGACGGAGGCAAGAAAGAGCGGCAGACTCGGCTGGCTGCGTCCGGACGGCAAGTCGCAGGTCTCCGTACAGTACGGGGAAAACGGTGAGGTCGAACGCATCGATACGGTCGTTGTCTCCACACAGCACGCAGACGATATTGCGATCAAGGATCTGCGCGAAGCAGTTGTTGAGGAGATCATCAAGCCCAATCTTCCCTCCCGACTGCTGGACGGAAACACCCGCTTCTTTGTCAACCCCACCGGACGGTTCGTCCTCGGCGGTCCTGCGGCGGACTCCGGTCTGACCGGCAGAAAGATCATCGTGGACACCTACGGCGGCTATGCCTCCCACGGCGGCGGTGCCTTCTCCGGCAAGGATCCCACCAAGGTGGACCGCAGTGCGGCTTATATGGCGCGGTATATCGCAAAGAATATCGTTTCTGCCGGTCTTGCAAGAAAATGTCAGATCGAACTTGCCTATGCCATCGGTGTGGCACAGCCTGTTTCCGTTCTGGTCGAGACCTTCGGCACCGGCAAACTGAGCGATCTGCGACTGGGCGAACTCGTCCGGGAATGCTTTGATCTGCGCCCTGCGGCGATCATTTCCGCGCTGGATCTGCGCCGTCCGATCTATCAGCAGACTGCCGCTTACGGCCATTTCGGCAGACCCGAACTGTCCCTTGCGTGGGAACGCACGGATGCGGCAGACCGTCTGCTTGCCGGCGTGTGATGCGACTGCCGCGTGAAGGCGGCATAAAGAAGGTCAGCTATGAAACTATTTTCGGATAAAGATCTGTACCGCCGCGCCTTTGTGCAGACGGTTCCCGTGCTGAGCGGCTATCTTGTGATGGGCACGGGCTTCGGAATGCTTCTGCAGGCAAACGGTTACGGTCTTCTTTGGTCGTTGGCGATGGCAGTCAGCATCTTCTCCGGCTCGATGCAGTATGTTGCCGTCGGACTGCTTGCCGCGCAGGCCCCGTTGCCCATCGTGGCACTCACAACGCTGCTGGTTAATGCCCGCTATATGTTTTACGGCATTTCCACTGCGGAAAAATACAAGGGTGTGGGCTGGAAAAAATTCTTTTTGATGTTTGTCCTGACCGACGAGACCTATGCCATCGTCTGCCGGGACGACATCGAAGGCGACCGCAGGCGCAGGCAGAAATTCTATACAGTCGTGTCCCTGTTTGACTACTGCTATTGGACCGCCGGCTGTGTACTGGGTTCTCTGTTCGGCAAACTCCTGCCGATCTCCACAAAGGGCGTGGAGTTTGTCCTGACGGCACTTTACCTTACGATCTTCATTGACCAGTGGAAGGAAACAAAAAAACATCTGCCCGCGCTGATCGGTGTCGGTGCTTCACTGGTGTGCCTGCTGGTCTTCGGCAGTGAGATCTTCCTGCTTCCCACAATGGCGATCACGGCGCTGTGTCTGTGTGCTGTCAGCAGAAAGGAGCCTGCTGATGAATAAAACGCTGTATTCTGTTCTCATCGTTGCGGTCGTCAGCCTTGTGACAGTCGCACTGCGCGCTGCTCCGTTCCTGATCTTCGGAGACAAGCCGCCCAAAACCGTCCGACGGCTCGGTACTGTGCTGCCCTATGCGGTGATGGGAATGCTGATCGTCTACTGCCTGAAGGATGTCTCGCTGACACAGGCTCCGCACGGTTTGCCGGAGTTGATCGCCGGCAGTGTGGTGATCGCCCTGCACCTGTGGAAGAAAAATACATTGCTGAGTGTCCTTGTCGGCACAGCCGTCTATATGCTTCTGGTGCAGTTTGTGTTTTGATTGCAAAGTATTTTTGCGCTGAGAAGAGCATGGTGCCATCCTGAACGAAGCGAAGGATCTGCTCCTGTTGTCTGTGCCATCCTGAACAAAGTGAAGGATCTGCTCCGATAATTGAGAGCAGATCCTTCGTCGTTTTTCTCCTCAGGATGACACATAAACGATGCGATATATCGGAATTTAGCGAGGTAATTATCGGATTGTAGGGCGCGGTCTTGACCGCGCCGCTATTCGCTGTATCGTGCATCCGGAACGGTCAAGACCGTTCCCTA
>R25__coassemble_1437_pt1 | contig 11848 bp, 10 predicted proteins | sample R25__metabat2_low_PE_026 | metagenome-assembled genome bin R25
TACGGCGAAATTCCGTACCCTGCGTAGGGGCGACCTGCGGTCGCCCGCTATCGGGGCACGATTCATGCATTCGGGCGAACACAGTTCGCCCCTACGGCGAAATTCCGTACCCTGCGTAGGGGCGACCTGCGGTCGCCCGCTATCGGGTAGCACGATTCAGGCATTCGGGCGAACACAGTTCGCCCCTACGGCGGAATTCCGTACCCTGCGTAGGCGCGACCTGCGGTCGCCCGCTATCGGGAAGCACGATTCGGGCATTCGGGCGAACACAGTTCGCCCCTACGGCGGAATTTAAAAATGACAAAACTTCGGCTGCCAACTGAACACTAATCACTGACTACTTCAAATTCCGATTTATCGTTCTGTTTCCCATATCGCCGTAGGGAACGGTCTTGACCGTTCCTCGGCGCGGTCAAGACCGCGCCCTACAGTCCGATGATTACTCGCAAAATCCCGCCTTATCGTGCTTCTTCGGGTGCGGAACGGGAACTGAAGTCCGACGATACTTACGAGGGAGGAGACCCTATGCGGAAAACAGGCTTGATCTTTACACTGCTCGGGGGAAGTCTCGGCATTTTGCTGTTTTTTGTGCGCAAAACGGCGTGGTATGTTTCTGCGGCATCCTACCGTCTTTCGGAACTTGCGGAATTTGTCGAGTCCGCATTTTGGGCGAGCATCCTCACGCTCGGGCTGGGCTTACTGCTGTTACTTCTGAGTCTGCGGCACCGAAAGGAACTTCCGCAGGTATATGAGGACAGCGCAGACGGTGACGGGGATGTTTATCCGGAAGAGGCGTATGACGGATATGTGCCGGATCCCGCGATGTTTGCCGACACGGAACAGAGAACCTTCAAGGATCCGTGGATCCCGGATCCGCCGGAGCCGGAATGGATCCCAGGAAACGGAGCAGGGGAGGATCGGGAAGCCGCACAGGAGGATTGGATCTGCAATATCTGCGGCTGTCGCAATCCGGCATTCAGCAATATCTGCGCCGTCTGCGGCAGTTTCCGGGGTAACCGCATATAGAATTCATATTTATTCAGAATACTTATTCAGAATGAATGTATATTTTTTGCTTTTTTTCAACGATATCACTGCATTTTTCCGAAAATCGGAAAATATTTGGCAGTAAAACTATGTAATACGACGAAGATTTTGAAAAATGTTAAAATTGTATGAAATTTTCATTGAAAAAAAATAAATTGTATGCTATTATAAGTTGAAATTACAGGTGTGATAGGTCGTGCGGAGAAAGAGGTACGATGGCAAGAAAGTATATTAAAGATTATCGGCAGACCGAGTCTTTGGATGCCCGCGGCAAACTCCGCACCGAATATACCTACATCGGCGGCAGTTTTTACCGTCTGTCGAATGCGCAGACCTCCGGACGGAAAACGCGCCTTTTGATCGGGCTGTGTGTGCTCGGCTGGCTTTGTTGGCTGATTCCGCTTTTGTTTAACAACGGCGCGATGCACCTGTTCTTCATTTCCTATCCGTTTATCTTCTGCGCTCTGACCCTGTGGATGCTCAGCACGGCGGCGTATACCGCCCTGACCGCACCCGACCCGATGAAGCACAAACAGTCCGACAAACTGACGAACTGGCTTCCCGGCACCGCACTTGCCACGGCGATCCTCTCGGGCATTTCTCTGATCGGGCTTCTGGTCGCTGTGATCTTCCGCATCGGCAGCCTCAATGCCTATGACTGGCTCTTCGGCGGCTGTGCGCTGGCACTCTGCGGCGTCGGCATCACCGCCTTTACCCAGCGCGGCTTTTTCCGCACGGAGGAGCGCTAAGCCGAGAAGAGCCGAACCCAAGTCGGTTTTCACGAAGCAGCGCTTCGCCGATGCTTCGGAAAACACCTTGAAAATCCGTCAAGGATTATCTACATCGTTTTACTCGCCTCGGTAAACCGCTGCTCCGTGAAAACTGCTTTGCATCTGTGTGCGAGCAGTTTTGGAGGGATTTTCGGTGCGGCGGACGCAGCCTTGCCGGCGCAAGGCAAGGACAACAAGCCGAAAAGCACCCAAAAGAGCCACACACAGACGGCTCGGGTTCGACCCTTCTCGGCTTAGATTGTATTAAGCGTGTGACAACACGATTAATAAAAAAACAACAAAATATAGGAGGAAACACAATGAAAAAACTGATTGCACTTTTGCTTGCAGTCGTGATGGTTCTTTCTCTTGTTGCTTGCACAGGCAAGAGCAAGCAAAAGACCGTCGCCGGCACGAAGATGGTCTATGCGACCGCAACCTTCGGCCAGAAGTTCAGCCCCTTCTTTGCCACCACCGCTTATGACCAGGATGTTGTCAACCTGTTCACCGGCGGCCTTCTGGCAGCAGACCGTGGCGGCGCCATCATCTACAACGGTATCAAGGGCGAGACCGTCAAGTACAATGGCACCGACTACACCTACTACGGCATGGGCGATGTCAAGGTCACCCAGAACGATGACGGCACCGTCGATTACGATCTGACGATGCGTGACGACATCAAGTTCTCCGACGGCACCAAGGCAACCATCGACGATGTCATTTTCGGCATCTATGTTTGCTGCGACCCGACCTTCGACGGCTCCGCCACCATCTATGCCCTTCCCATCGAAGGCATGGAAGAGTACCGCTCCGGCATGGACTCCCTGACCAACGTCATCCTGGCAGCAGGTCCCGACGCTGTCAGCGAGTTCTCCAACGAAGAGCAGACCAAGTACTTCTGGGATGCCTTTGACCGTGCAGGCAACCTGTTCTGCCAGAGCATTTCCGATTATGTCCTTGCCAACTACGGCGAGGCCTACGGCGCAGTGGACTTCCCCACCTCCGTGGAGCTGTGGGGTTATGCAGCCAACGACACCGCTGAAATGTGGGCACAGATGATCGAGAACTACGGTTACGATCTGTCCGATGACGGCATCAACCTCGAAGTCGCCGACACCTCCATCTCCGAGTTCCTGGCACAGGAGCTGGGCGAGAGAGCAGGCGAATTTGAAAAGGGCGTTGAGACCGGTGCATCCGCTGCCAACATCTCCGGTATCAAGAGAACCGGCGATTACAGCATGACCGTCCATATGACCTCCTTCGACGCAACTGCGATCTACAACATGAGCTTCCTGGTCGCTCCGCTGCACTGGTACGGCGACAAGGCTCAGTACGATTACGCAAACAACAAGTTCGGCTTCCCCAAGGGCGACCTGAGCCTCGTCAAGGCAAAGACCGCTACCCCGCTCGGCTGCGGCCCCTACACCTTTGAAGGCTACTCCAACGGCGTTGTCACCCTGAAGGCGAACCCCTACTACTTCCTGGGCGCTCCCACCACTGAGACCATCCTGTTCCAGGAAGCTTCCGACTCCGACTTCGTTCCCGGCATCATCACCGGCACCTTCGACGTTGCACAGCCCTCCATCTCCGAGGACACCCTGAAGGCTATTCAGGACGGCAACACCGACAACGGCGAGCTGACCGGCAACACCCTGACCACTTACCTTGTCGACTACCGTGGCTACGGCTACCTCGGCATCAACGCTGACCTTGTCAACATCGGCGGCGAACCCAGCTCCGATGCTTCCAAGGCTCTGCGTAAGGGCTTCATGACGCTGTTCGCAGTTTACCGTGACACCGTCATCAACTCCTACTACGGCGACCGCGCCTCCGTCATTCAGTACCCGATCTCCAACACCTCCTGGGCGGCTCCGCAGCCTGCCGACGAGGGCTACAGACTGGCTTACTCCGTTGACGCAGACGGCAACAGCATCTACACCGATGCAATGACCGACGAGCAGAAGTACGAAGCTGCCAAGGCAGCAGCCATCACCTGGTTCAAGGCTGCCGGCTTCACCTTCGACGAAGCCTCCGGCAAGTTCACCGATGTGACCGAGACCTATGAAGTCCTGATCCCCGGCGACGGCAAGCAGGATCACCCCGCTTACGGCGTTGCAGTCAGTGCTTCCAATGTTCTGGAAGGACTCGGCATCACCCTGCAGGTCAACGACGTCGGCACCTCCACCTGGAACAACGCTCTGGAAGGCAACACCGCTATGATGTGGGCAGCTGCTTGGCAGTCCACCGTTGACCCCGATATGACGCAGGTCTATCACTCCGACAACGCACACGGCAAGGGCACCAACTCCAACCACTACTCTGTCGACGACAAGGATCTCGACAAGCTCATCGTGGACGGCCGTGGCTCTTCCGACACCGAATACCGTAAGTCCGTTTACAAGTCCGCAATGGAAATCATTATGGACTGGGGCTGTGAGCTTCCGCTGTATCAGCGCAAGGACTGCTCCGTTACTTCTTCCATCCGTATCGACAATGAGACCATGCCCAAGGATATGACTCCTTACTGGGGCTGGTATGCAGAGATCGAGACCCTGGCAACCAAGTAATCTCAGGAGATCCTTTGTAAAGGCTTAGCCTGTGCACGGGAGGGGGCTTGTCCCCCTTCCGTGCCGTGGTGTTTTAATAAACCGGTAAAAGGCAGGAAAAATATATGCTGAAATATACGATCAAGCGCCTGCTGTACAGTGTCATTATTCTGATCTTCGTAATGTTCCTGATTTATGTTCTGATGTACAATATGCCCGGCGGCTTCATCGAACAGAAAGCATACGAATTGGCATCCAGACCGAATGCGACCAAAAGTGCGACCGAATGGTTGGCAGACCTCAAGGCGCAGTACGGTATGGATAAGGGCGTTGTTGCAGGTTACTTCACATGGATAAAAAGTGCCGCCGTGGGCAACTGGGGCGACAGTTGGGCTTGGACGCTTCCGGTCACGGAGCAGTTCTCCAAGACGGTCTGGTACAGTTTCATTCTGAGCGCGATCTCCTTTGTGTTTGAAATACTGATCGCGATTCCGCTCGGTATTTCCGCAGCAAAAAAGCAATACAGTTTCACGGACTACTTTACCACCGTTGTTTCGATGGTCTGCATTTCTATGCCGACTTTCTTTATCGCAACGATCCTCAAATACATTTTCTCTGTCAAACTCGGGTGGTTCGACCTGTCCGGTATGCAGGGCAGAGACTATGCGGATCTTTCTCAATTCGGACAATTTCTGGATGTCGCAAAGCACTTTGTGCTCCCGTCGATCACGATCGTTATCATCTCCATCGGCGGTCTGATGCGTTACACCCGTACCAATATGCTGGAGGTTTTGAACGCCGACTATATCCGTACCGCCCGCGCCAAGGGTGTGCCGGAGAAGAAGGTCATCAACTACCATGCGTTCCGCAACACCCTGATCCCCCTCGTGACCACGCTCGGCGGCAGCCTTCCCGGTCTGTTCTCCGGCGCACTGATCACCGAGACCCTCTTTGCCATCCGAGGGATCGGCTTTGCGTCCTACACCTCCATGACACAGGCGGATATCCCGTTTACCATGTTCTATCTGGCGTTCATCTCCATTCTGACGCTGCTCGGTAACCTGATAACCGACCTCCTGTACGCTGTGGTCGATCCCCGCGTACGGCTCGGTTAAGGAGGTGACGGCATGGCACAGTACAGTTTGAATGAAGTTCTGAAGCAGAGAGAAGAGGGAAAACAGAAGCCGGAAAACAAAACGGGCGAGGTCAAACTTGACGATGTCACCCGTGTCAAGGTTCTCTCCCCGACCCGTCAGGTGATGAAGCGCTTTTTGCGCAACCGGCTGGCGATCGTCGGCTCTGTCATTCTGATCACGATGTTCGTTTTCTGCTTCATCGGTCCCATTTTCTATGAATATGGGCAGAAGGATATTTTCCACAAATACCAGTCCCAGAATGTCAACTACGCGCTGGCAAAGGTCAATGTCAACTACAACGGCTATACGGTCGATGACGGCATCGAATTCGATATATCCGAGACCAATATGGTCAACTCCACCGTCAAGACGATGATCGAGGACGGCAAGGACAGTGTCCTGCAGGTCACGGAGGGCGGGATCTGTCTTGTGGAAAAATCGTACGACGGCATTTTTACCCTCGGCAGAGCGGATGCCCGGGCGATCTGCACCGTCGGCGGCAGTACTGCCACGATCGGTACCTATGACTCCCTGACCGGCAAGTTTGTCTATGCCGACAGCATCGAGGAAATTCCCGGCTTGACGGACGCTGTCAAAGAAAACATCGGTATGACCTCCAAAAAGGGCAGTTTCGAGTTGGACGGAGTCACCTATGATTTTGACAAGGGCAGCGGCAAGAGTTTTACCGTGACCTGCTTCGATGACGGCATTGTCTATGCCGGGGAGCGGATGGATGCCGGCTTTGAAACGGCAGTCACCTCTGCGGCACAGACCGGCGAGGATTTCTCCGTCGGCGGACAGGAATACAGACTTGTCTCCGTCAAGGAGGGAGTCTACACCGTTTACGAATTCAATGGCAGCAAGGTCGGTATGGTCTACTCCCTTCTGACCTTTGACGGCTTTGAGTCTGGCGCAAAGGTCAGTGACGAATTCCGTGCAAAGGCTCTGATGGCAGCCGCTGAAGGCGGCACCTTCTCTGCAGACGGAGAGGATTTCACGATCCAACCCGAGGGTGAGCTGCTGATGGTCTGCAAGGCAGACGGTACCGAATTCGGTGAATTCGGTTCGATGTCCATTCGCCGCTATTCCGGCTCCGACTCCATGGACTACCAGCTCAAAAAGGAGATCAGCACAGCGATCTCGGAGATGAACAGCTCCGGCAGTAAGTCTGCGGAGATTAAAACCGTGCTTCCCCAGCAGATCCAGGAAGGTGAACACGCCGGTGAGTATGTTTATGACGAAAACGGCGAACTGCAGTATGCAGACAGCGACCTGATCATCACGCAGAAGGACACCGGTGAGTATGTCATCAACTGCGAGCAGGTCATCTATGTCATCGATATGTACGCTTCCCCGAGTTGGGCGCATCTGCTCGGCACGGACGGCGACGGTATGGACGTGCTGGCGCGTATCATGTACGGCGGCAGAGTTTCCCTGATGGTCGGCTTCGTGGTCGTCATCATCGAGACCATCCTCGGCGTCATTATGGGCGGTATCTCCGGCTACTTCGGCGGCTGGGTCGATACGATCATTATGCGTCTGGTCGATATTTTCTACTGTCTGCCGTCTCTTCCCATTATGATCATCATCGGCGCAATGATGGACGCCGCCCGTATGGATCCCTACAAGCGACTTATCATTATGATGGCGGCACTCGGCGTGATGGGCTGGGCAGGCGTTGCAAGACTGGTCCGCGGACAGATCTTGTCTCTGCGTGAGCAGGAGTTTATGGTCGCGGCGGAGGCAACGGGCATCAAGGTCCGGGCAAGAATTTTCCGGCATCTGGTTCCCAATGTTATGCCGCAGTTGATCGTCACGGCGACGATGGGTCTCGGCGGTGTCATTCTGGAGGAATCCACTCTGTCCTTCCTCGGTCTCGGTGTCAAACACCCGATGGCGACTTGGGGCACGATGATCAACTCCGTTTCGTCCGCCTCCGCGATGGCGCATTATGCGTACATCTGGATCCCGGTCGGCTTGCTGATCTGTCTGACGGTCATCGCATTCAACTTTGTCGGCGACGGTCTGCGCGATGCGTATGACCCGCGGGCAAAGCGCTAAGGAGGGAAACGAAATGGCTGAACAGAAGAAAAAGTCTTCGTATATCTCCGGTAAAGACTCCCGAAAAATCACAAGATTCAACCGCAGGGTGATGAAGAAACTGGAAGCGGATCGTGCCGATGCCAACAAGGACGAGGCACTGTATATCACGCGGATGAAGGACAACAACAATGTTGTCGAATTTGACAATGTCTGCACCTACTTCTTCACCGATGTCGGTACCGTCAAGGCGGTCGACGGCATCAGTTTTGAAATTCCCAAATGCTCCACGGTCGGCGTGGTCGGCGAGTCCGGTTGCGGCAAGTCCGTCACATCCCTGTCTCTGATGCAGCTTTTGCAGCGGCCGCAGGGTCAGGTCGTCGGCGGCGAGATCCGCTTCAATCGCGGCGACGGCACGGCGTACAACATCGTCAATACGCCCAACGCCATTATGGAGCACATTCGCGGCAACTCCCTGTCTATGATCTTCCAGGAGCCGATGACGGCACTCAACCCCGTTTTCCGTATCGGACAGCAGGTCGATGAAGTGACCATGCTTCACAACCCCGAAATGTCCAAGGAAGAGGTCAAGGCGAGAACACTGGAAATGCTGGAACTGGTCGGCATCGCCAACAAAGAGGGCGTCTATAAGATGTACCCCCACGAGTTGTCCGGCGGTATGCGCCAGCGTGTCTGCATCGCCATTGCACTGGCGTGCAACCCGACGCTCATCATCGCGGACGAGCCGACGACCGCACTGGATGTCACCATTCAGGCACAGATCCTTGACCTTCTGCAAAACCTCAAGGACAAACTCAGTTCCTCCATTATGCTCATCACCCATGACCTCGGTGTCGTGGCAGGCATGGCGGACTATGTTGTGGTTATGTATGCGGGCCGTGTCATCGAAAAGGGCACCTCAGATGATATTTTCCATCATCCCTGCCATCCCTACACCATCGGTCTGATGAAGTCCAAGCCCGTGGTCGGCAAAAAGGTCGATGCGCTCTACAACATCCCCGGCAGTGTCCCGAACCCCGTCGATATGCCGAACTACTGCTACTTCCGCGACCGCTGTGAAATGCAGTGTGATGCCTGCAGGGGGCAGTATCCCCCCGAGATCCGGATCAGTGATACCCATGTGGTTTCCTGCTACCGTTATCTGGAGGAGGGCGAAAAGCTCGGCTACCCGAAATCTGTGAATGTGGAGGATCTGCTCTGATGGAAGAAATTATGAATACCCCCGTCACAGAACAAAACAGTGAATATCTGGTCGAGGTCAACAACCTCGTCAAGTGGTTCCCCATCAAAGCCGGCTTCTTCAAGCATACGGTCGGCAATGTCCGCGCTGTGGACGGCATTTCCTTCAAGATTAAGCGCGGCTCCACGATGGGTCTGGTCGGCGAGTCCGGCTGCGGCAAGTCCACGACCGGCAGAACGCTCCTGCGCCTGCAGGGCAAGACCTCCGGCGAGGTGCTGTTTGACGGCATCGACATCTTTGCGCTGAGCAAGGAAGAACTCCGCAAAATTCGTCCGCGCATCCAGATCATCTTCCAGGACCCCTATTCCAGTCTGTCTCCCAGACTGCCGGTCGGTGAGATCATCGGTGAGGCGGTGCGTGAGCACAACATCGTTCCCCCGGAAGAATTTGACGACTACATCACCCGCGTGATGGAGGTCTGCGGTCTTCCCGCCTACTACAAGAGCCGCTATCCGCACGAGTTCTCCGGCGGTCAGCGTCAGCGTATCTGCATCGCAAGAGCACTGGCACTCAGCCCCGAGTTCATCGTCTGCGACGAGCCGGTCTCTGCACTGGACGTCTCCATTCAGGCGCAGATCATCAATCTGCTCCGCGACCTGCAGAAGCAGTTCGGTCTGACCTATCTGTTCATCTCCCACGACCTGTCCGTGGTCGAGCACATTTCCGACACCGTCGGCGTGATGTACCTCGGCGATATGGTCGAGTATTCCGAGACGGAAAAGATTTTCGCGGACCCCCTGCATCCTTATACCAAGGCACTGTTCTCCGCGATCCCCATTCCCGATCCGGACTATCAGATGAACCGCATCATTCTTGAGGGTAGCATTCCTTCTCCCGCAAATCCCCCGAGCGGCTGCAAGTTCCACACCCGCTGCAGCGAGTGTATGGAGACCTGCAAATATGTGACCCCGACTTACAAGGAGGTCAAGCCCGGACATTTCTGCGCCTGCCACCTGTTTAATTCCGAGGAAGAAAACGCAGAATATGCAGGGAAACTCGATCAGCTCAAGGCGGAGATCGAAGCGGCGGAAGAGGCAAATGCCAAGGCACTCAAGTCCGCGTCCAAGGAAGCGGCAATGGACAGCCTGAACGGATAAAGGCAGGGAATACGATGAACAAACGCAAGTATGACGATGATGACGGCCGTGTGATCGTCCCGATGGATGTTGACGGCATGCCCGGCTTCTTCAAGCGTCCGAAAACGGAGGGTGACGAAGCACAGCAGAAGATCGAGCTGACAAAAGAAGAAGGTCGCGCCGTTACCGGTGGCGTGCTCAAAGCCGCTTTTGTGATCCTGCTCGTCTATGGGGTCGTGTTTGCACTGTTTATCCTTTTTTGCCAGTTCGTCTGGTTCCGATAACAAAAGATATTTCAAAAGCCCGGGACAGTGACCGATATGCCGCTGTCCCGGGTCACTTGGTTTTGGAGAGCCTTTTGTGCAACGCAGAAACGGACCGTCACGGGATTCCGGCTTCTGTTCTGCGCGGACGGGGATTGACGGAATGCAAAAAACACATTATTATGTATTTAGGCAATTGTAAAAGTCGAACCGCAGTGCCTGACATTATGTAAACCTTGCTGTAGGGAACGGTCTTGACCGTTCCGAAAAGAACCGACCTGCTGCTTGTCGGCGGAACGCTCAAGAGCGTTCCCTACAGTGCGAAAACACATCCGCAAAGCATCTCATAAATCCCCGATTTTTCAAGGTTTTCTGCGTTTTACAAGTGACTGGCGATTACAAAATAAAAGGAGAATTCCTATGGGTCTGACCAACCTGCTCCGCAAAATATCCGGCAGAACTGCCAAATGCGCCGCGATCATCGTTGCGGCGGGAAGCGCGACAAGAATGAAGGGCACGGACAAAATTCTGACAGAACTGTGCGGCGAGCCTGTACTGCTCCACGCCCTGCGTCCGTTTGAAGCCTGTGATGAAATTTCGCAGATCATCATTGTCACAAGAGAAGATCTGCTGGAGCCGATCAGCCGCCTGTGCATACGCAATCGGCTCAAAAAGGTTGCAAAGGTCGTACCCGGCGGCACAACAAGGGCGGAATCCGTGCAGTGCGGGCTGGACTGCACAGACAAAAAATGTGACTATGTCGCCATCCACGACGGTGCAAGACCTCTCGTCACGGAGAAGATCATCCACGATGCCGTCCGCAAGGCGGTCAAGTTCGGTGCGGCGGCACCGGCAGTTGCGGTCAAGGACACAGTCAAGGTAGCGCACGGCGGTTTTGTGGAATCCACCCCGGACAGAAACGGGCTGTATGCCGTGCAGACGCCGCAGGTGTTTGAGCGGAAGGTCTATGCGGCGGCACTGCAAAAGGCGATCTCTGAAAAAATGCAGATCACCGATGACTGCTCTGCGGCGGAGGCGTTCGGGATGCGGGTGTGCCTGACGGAGGGCAGTGAGGAAAATCTCAAGATCACCACGCCGACCGATCTGCTGCTTGCAGAAGCCCTGCTCAAAGGGAGGAAGCCGCAATGAGGATCGGGCACGGCTATGATGTACACCGCCTTGTCGAGGGCAGAGACCTCATTTTGGGCGGGATGAAGGTGACATATGAAAAGGGACTGGACGGACATTCCGACGCGGATGTGCTCGTCCATGCCGTGATGGATGCGATGCTGGGTGCGGCAGGTTTGGGCGACATCGGCAGGCATTTCCCGGATACCGATGCACAGTACAAGGGCATTTCCAGTATGAAACTGCTGAAAATTGTCCGGGATAAGATCGCGGGAAAGGGCTGGAAGGTCGGCAACATAGATGTGACGCTCATCGCACAGGCACCGAAACTGGCTTCCTATCTGATGCAGATGGAAGCAAATCTTGCGGTCGTACTCGGCATTTCCGCAGACCGCATCAATATCAAGGCAACGACGGAAGAACATCTGGGCTTTACAGGCAGCGGCGAGGGCATTGCCTGCCACGCCGTGTGCCTGCTGGAGGAACTTTGAGGATCGCCGCACGGTATTTTGCGGCATCCCCGGAGCGATAAATCGGAATTTACAGTCTTGTGTCATCCTGAGCGCAGCGAAGGATCTACT
>R25__coassemble_1532_pt1 | contig 11324 bp, 3 predicted proteins | sample R25__metabat2_low_PE_026 | metagenome-assembled genome bin R25
TCACGGTCATACGGTTCTTGCCGCCCGACGGTGCTTTCAGTTCATCCACAAGCAGACCTGCGACACTGCGCTGATTGAGAAATTCCTGCTGCTCCGAGGTCAGTGCCCGGACGCGGCTCCCGTTTGCGGTCGCCGCGGCGAGCACCACCCCGCCGACAAAGGCGCAGAAGAGCAGAAATACCAGCGCGATGATCAGGGAGGCGCCCGCTTTGCTATGCAGTTTTTGTTTGATCCTGTGCATTGCTTTTGCCTCCGTCAGTTGAGTTCGGTGCTGATGATCGCCTGTGCAGTGACCTTGCTCTGATAGGTGAAGGGTGCCGTCCAGTAGTTGGAAAGATCGACCTGATAGATACGCAGTTTTGCGATCTTGCTGTAATCAATGTCAGTGTTTTCACCCTTATGACTGGATGACTCCGCTGTTTCGCAATAGTTATCGCTTGCCGGATTCAGCCAGCAGTATCTTGTCTTGTAATATCTTGTAATAACACCGCTCACATACCGTTCTTCATAATCGTACATCCGGAAGAAGCCGCTCTCTGGGTTATCTACGGTGAAGCTGACCTTGTTTTTCTCTGTACGACCACGCACCCGATCCGGCTCGATACTCAGATACAGGTTCCAAGACGGAAGCATCCAATAATGTTGATTGTTGCTGGAGCTGTACTGCCACATGGCCTTTTCCAAATTGTCTCCATTCGTGAAGGTCGGTGCAAAATTCATTCTGCTAAGTTCATAGCCATCCGGTAAGATATCCCATGCCACGCTGAAATTTGAGGAGATTGCTTTTGTGGAATCCGCATCTGTGATGATATAGGACTTTCCGGCGGTCAACTCGCTGAGCCAGTTGAGCATCTTGGTCTGATACTGGGTGCGCGTTGTCTCGGTACCTCTGGTGTAGTAGTACTGGTTCTGCAGTTCCTGACGGTAGGTCTTGCCGCCGTCGGGATAGGTGCAATTGTTCAGTTGCAGGGTAGCGGGGTAATTGTAATACTTGCCGTCATTGTAGGTACCGTTTGTCTTATAGAGATAGATCGCACTGCCGTCGCTGTCATTGAAGGCATACGCAGAACGGTCTTCATAGGTAGTGGCTGCCGTGGGCTTTGTGTTCTTGGAGAGCTGCGTGCTGTAATACATTCCGTTGATGCTGCCGCTTCCCGCGATCGCAACGGTGCCGAGGAACTGATACTTCGCACTCGATGCACCGGTGCTCTTGCAGTCGGTAAAACTGCCGTCGTTGATGTGTCCGACGAACTTACCGACGGAGCCGAGACCTGCGGGTTCGGTCGCAGACGGCGAAGACTGCTTTGCCCACGCCGCATCCAGTTCTGCCGCTGTGGTGACATTGGTGTATTTCAGTGCGCCGCTGCCGTCCATACCGACCGCACCGCCGACGACGAACTTCTTGGTACCCTTGGAGGTATCCGCGACCTCCTTGGGGGTGACAGGAACGGTGGTATTGCCGAATTTTCTTGCAGTAACGGGGTTCTTTGCCTCCGGCTCATTCTCGGGGATCCGCAGGGTGATCCTGCCGCCCGTGACCTCGGTGGTGCTGTCCGCACTGCCGAGACTGCCGCCGTCCATAATACCGGTCAGACCACCGATGTACGCCGTCTGATCGCCCTCGGCACGGGAATAAATGATGTCTGTCTTTGCGCTGACATCCGTCAGATCGGCACGGTTTCTGCCGCAGACACCGCCGATGTTGGCGATGGGGGCATTGACGGTGACGGTGCCGTCGAGTTTGATGCCGGTGAACTTCTGTTCTTCATAGGTGGTACTGACCAAACCGCCGACATCCGCCATATGTGCCGTGACATTCAGCGAAAGATTATCCGTGGTGCAGTCCTTGATCTCCGTGTCGGTGTTTTCACCGAGGATACCGCCGACCAGCACGGGGATCTCCACATCCTTGTTGTTTTCGTCCTTCACGATGAGGGTATCGGTGTTGACGGTGACGGAGGACTCCCGGACGATGCACTTATCCAGTGTACAGACCGTCTCGGTGCCGATCAGACCGCCCGCCGTCCATGCGCCCTCTGCCTTGATCTCTGCCTTTTCCACGGTGCAGGCTTCCAGACTGGTATTTGCCGCCGTGCCGATAAAGCCGCCGACATTCTTTGCACCGTTTGCGGTGATCTTCTGCTCCTTCAGAGTGATATTTCTGATTGTCAGATGATCGGAACTGCCGGCAAAACCGCCGACACAGACTGCACCGGAGGTGAGTTTCTGCTTGCTGCCGATGCTGATACTGCCGTCCGGACTGCATCCTTCCAGTCTGCCGGCAAAGCCGCCGACATTCTCGGTGCCGCCCTCGACACTCCCGCGTACGGTGACGGAGGCAAAACTGCCACCGCTGACCGTGCCGGCAAAGCCGCCGACATTCTTCGCGGAAGGTGCGGTAAGTGTACCGTCCGCATCCACACGGACAAAATTGAAGGTGCCGCCGCTGACGCTGCCCGCCAGCAGGCCGGCAGTCGAAGTGCTGTCCGTCGTGACGGATTTCAGATTGAGGGTCACATTGGAAAGCGTCGCATTGGTAAGTGCATTTGCAAACACGCCCTGTGCGGTGCCGATGGAGAGTGCCTTCTCCGCGTTCAGCTTCAGCGCACTCACCGTACCGCTGACCTTGCCGAAGATACCGCCGCAGTTGATCTCGATCTCGTGGCTGTTGCCCTCATAGGAACCTTTGAACTCCGCGAGTGCGACAAACTTGTCGTTCAGCGCAAAGTCGCGGGTCTGCTTGAACTTGCCGTTTGCCAGTGTGCGGATCGCGGCAAACTGTTCGCTGACACGGATCTCATAGACATAGGAGGGGGAGAATCTGGTGCCTCTGAAGATCGCCCGGGCAAAGCCGGGGTTGACCACCGTTGTCTTCTTGTCAATGCCCTGGAAGACGCTGATCGGACTGCCGACAGAGGGAAGTTCATAGAAATGATAGGTGCTCCGGAAGGTGTCCTTGGCGATCGCCGTCGGCAAGCCGGTGAGGTTTGCCGCATTGACGATGTCCTGCCGCTCCGTATATTCGCCGGTGTAAGACTTGTTGTTGAAGGTGGCAAACTGATTGGTATTCTTGCAGAACAGGACATAGCCGACTTCCGTCACATTGGCATTGCTGCCGCTGTCAATGTTGTCAAAACTGTAGTCCTTGCCGTCCTTGGTGAATTCCTGATCGGCGCAGTCCACCAGAGCCAGATTGTAGAGGATCTTGCCGCCGTTGTCGATCTTTTCATAGTAGGCAATGCCGTAATGCGGCTGGGTCATAAAGGTCCAGTCCCCATAGTGTGCATGGATCAGCGGGTAGGTGTACACCGCCGGATTGATCGTATAGAAGGGGTTGGCATTGCCGTAGCCGGAGCCGCTGACCCAAGAGAAATCACCCTCGGAATTGAGCATATCGACCGCAAGTTCAGAAAGCTGCCATTCGATGCTGAAGGTGCCGTCTGCGGCTTTTTCGGTCACGGAGCCGTCTGCATTTTTGACCGTGCACGGATAGTTCTTGCCGCAGAAGACAGTCGCGGCCTTGCTGTCGTCTCCAAGAGGACGTTGTTTTTCCATATCGAGCTGAACGAAATAACAGCCGTAATACTTGCCGGTCTCGCCTTCGGAAAGGGTGTCGACCCTGCCGCTCACACGCTCGTTTTTCGTATACCACGCATAGCAGTCGGTCGCCGTGCCGTTGTTTTCCTCGATGAAGCCCGTGCCGTTGACGGCGGTGTTTGCCATACAGCGTTCCACGGTGCTTTCATTTTGAACTGTGAAGCCTGCCGCTCTGCCGCCGTCTGCCGTGACCGTGCCGAGCGCACTGCACACGGACAGCGTCCCGCGGTTCTCCACGGCAAAGCCTGCCGCATCGGTGCCGCGCACAGTCAACTGATCGTTGTCGGTCTTGAGGTAGGCACCGGAAAGGTTGTTGGTGTCGTGCCGTGCCGGAGAGACGATGCAGGTCTTCACCGCGCCTTCGTGGACGAAGGCAAAGCCCGCCGCTCAGCCGCTGGCCGCACGGATGCGGCCGGAGCCGTCGACGGCACTGTTGGTCACCTCTGCGGCAGTGCCGACCGCGCAGGTATAGCCCGCCGCCTGTTCGGTGCCCTTGATGCAGGTGGTGTTTGCCAGCCGCACATCGCTGTCTCCGACCGGGCAATCGATCTCCACGGCAAAGCCCGCCGCTTTTTTGCTCTCGATCCGTGCGCCGTTCAGTTCCACGGTGCTGACGGAGGCATAGCCGGTGCCGCTGACGGAGCAGGCAAAGCCCGCCGCCTGTTCGGTGCCGCGGATGCTGACGGCATCCGCCGTGCCGGTGACCGTCACGGTGGTGTTGTCGAAACTCGTGCCGGAGGCTGTGCCGACAAAGCCGGCTGCCTTTTTGGCGGTGAGCGTGGTATCTCCGCCTGCGGTCACCTTGATGTTGCGGAACGCCGTGCCGATGGCAGAGCCTGCCGCATAGCCCATTTCGCCGACATTGGTGCCGCCGTTTGCGCCGGTCAGGCTGACCGGGATATCCAGGACGGAGCCGCCCTCGATGCTGCCGACAATGCCGCCCATCTGCGCCGCACTGCCCTTTATATTTGCCGTGAGTGCCGCATGGACGCCGATGATCTCCGTGTCCTTTGCAGAGCCAATAAGGATGCCGGCCGCACCGGTGCATTGTGTCTCCACTTCACCGATGCTGACGGTGAAACTGTCGACTGTGCCGTCGGTGCTCTTGCCGATCAGCACACCCGCGTTTTCGCTTTCAAAGGTGGCTTTTTCCGCCTTGACGGAGCAGCCGGAAACGGTGCCGCTGTTGAGTCCGACAAAGAGTGCCGCGTTTTCCGTCGCCTTGACGGTGATGCTGTCCTTGCCCTCGACGAAACTCAGATCGATATTGTCCAGTTTGCCCGCGTTTGCTCCCGCGATCAGCGCGGAGGAAACAGCACTGCCCTCTGCGTCAAAGGCGTCATAGACCGCGCTCAGGTTGGATACACTGCCGGTCACGCCGATCACGCCGAAAAGTCCGTTTTCCGTGTGGAGGTTGGAGATCGCCGCCTTTTCGACATAGCCGCCCGTGCCGTTGTAGGTGCCGTTGAATGCGGTAACCGCGTTGCCGATGGGCTTGCGCGCCGCTGTCTTGTCATAGACATTTGCGGGATCCTTATAACTTGATGCCGTGTACGCCGTCATATCGATATCCAGCATCTGAACGAAGTTGCAGTCCGCGCCCCAACAACTGCCCGTTTCGGTCAGTGCGGTAAGCTGCCGTGCGGTACGGATATAGATCTGATCGGGCGTCTTCTTCGGCTGAGCCGCTGTCCTTGAACCATAACTCGGATTGATCTGCGTCAGGGCAAAACTCGGGTTGTAATACATGGTATAAGCCGTGCCGTTGACCGTGGCAACCATCCTTGTATAGAAGCCGGTGTCGGATGCCTTGAGCAGACTGCTCGGAAGCAGGTGGACACTGTAGGTGTTCGGTCCGGGACGGTTGTTGTCCTTGTAGGGGGTGATCTGTCCGTTGTTGGTCAGATCGCCCGAACCGGCATAGGCAAGCTGCGTTTTTCCGTCTGCGGTATAGGTCGTGACGGTGATGGTGTCCTTGCTGTTTGCAGTGAAGAGCGCGTAGCCGTCGGATACGACCTCGGCGTTTTTCAGTGTGGAGATCCGGTCGTCGGTGAAGAAGTAGCCGTAGCTGCCGTCTGCATAGCGCTCATAGTATGCCAGACCTGCGCTCAGAGGCATACCCGGCCAGTCGCCGTAATAGTCCAGCCCGTTGATCTTGGAGAAGGGATAGACCCAGCCGTTGCCGGTCAGGGAGTAGGAGTGTGTTGTGGCTTCCGATGCCGGACCCCAGTCCTTGCTGCTGAAGCCCTGGCGGTAGAGACGGGCATAGACATCCTCCAGTTTTTCATTCTGCTCGTCATTGAAGATTGCAAAATAGAAATTGTATCGGATTGAAAAATCAAGGGTCGTCAGTGCCTGCTTGATGAACGCCTCCAGTGTGCTCGACATACGGCTGAACACATTATCTCCGAAGACTGTCCGGAAATACTGGGTCAGTTTCAGCGGCTCTTTCATGGAAATGTCACTCAGACTGACATGCTTCAACTCCGTCAGCTTTGCGTCGATAAATTCCTGCGCATACGCCGGATCCTGAATACCGTCGTGCAGATGCAGTTTCTGCAGATCCTCGTACCGCGCCGAGACTGCGCACTTGTTGGAATCGTCGTTTGTAGTGCCGTAATCCTCTTTGTACTGGCTGAGGTAGTAACTGTCCTTGTGGATATAGTGCTCCTGATAGGACGGCTCTGTATAACTGTAGCCGGACCAGCGGCTGCCTGTCGTATGCTGCAGGACATGGGGTGCATAAAGTCTGTAATAGTCCGAGCTGGAATATGCGCTGATGTTGGAAAGATCCAGTTTGATACGGGCATTTGCGCCGGAGAAGTTTTCCTCGTTGTTTCGGTTGCCCGTGGCAAGGCCGACGGAGTAACAACTGCTGAACACGGTATGCTGTGCAACCTCGATGGTATCGGTATCGGAAATGTTGCCGTAGGCTCTCGTCTCGTCGTAGCACATAATGCCGACAAAGCCGCCTGCCGTATTGCCGACGGCGGAGCGTCCCTCCACATCGCCGGTGGCAAAGCAGTTGGTGTACCGGGTGCCGTGGCTGGTGCCGACAAAGCCGCCGGTGCCCATACAGAACTTGCCGTCGTAGAACAGGCCCCACGCATTTGCATTGCTGCCGTAGTTTGAACTGGAGACATAGCCGCCGGTGCCGTAGACATCGCCGCTGGCGTAGCAGTCAAAGAAGTTCGTCAGTTCGGAGTTGCCGATGAAGCCGCCGACACCGTTGGTGTAGCCGAAATATCTTGTCTCGATCGCGCCGCGCATATTGCCGCTGACATTGACCGCCGCAAAGCACTTGGAGAAGGCGAGGAATGCCAGATCGCCGTTCAGCTCGCCCGTCACCGTGCGGTGGGACTTCGCGTAGCCGACCAGTCCGCCGACCGCGCCATCGCCGCTGACACCGTACCAGTTTTGTGTGCCTTCCGCGCTGTAGGGTGCGGAGGTCATTTTGGAACGGTTGAAGCCGGGGTCTGCCGTGTCGATGTAGACGCCGCAGTTCGTCACCAGCGTGTCATAGCCCGCACAGCCGATCAGTGCGCCGGTCGCCGGATTGTTTCGGTTGTTGCCCTTACCTTCAAAATTGAAGCCCTTAACGGTCGGGTTGACCACATACACACCGTCGACCGCCGTGTTGACATAGCCGAACAGTCCGGTGAAGCGGTCGTTGTCCGCCTCTACCGTGCCGGCATAGAAATTTTTGCCGAGGGAATATTTGGTGCTGTCGATATTGAGATAAGAGACTTTGTGACTGTTGCCCTGAATCTGTGCGTGATCCGGCTTGCCGATGGAGGTCACATTGCCCTTGTCATCGAAGGCCGCGCCGTCCAATTCGTCCGTCAGCGTCGGGACATCGTCCTGCGTGCGGAAATGGATGTACTGACCGTCCTTGTCCCGGAAAAGCCATTGCAGGATCTTTTCCAGCCGGATCAGAAGACCGTCTTCGTTCGGATAGGCAAAGTACGCCTCGCCGAACAGATCCGCGTTGTGGATGGGGACAAAATACGGAAGCTGGCGTGCCGGAGCCTCCAGGGTGGAATTGGTGTAGGCTTTGGCTCTTGCCGTCGCACTGTAGGTGCCGTACTTATTATTGTAGTATGTAACGGTATCGTTCCAGTTGATGTCGGCGGTGAAGGAAACCGTATCGATCCGCTTGGCGACCGTGGGAGACAGGGCGTTGAGGTTTTGGAGGTTTCTGCCGTTGGAGACGGTCAGGACATATTTGTCACCGACCTTGGTCAGTTCCTCGAACATCGGGTTGACACCCGCCTGCATACCGCCCTTGATCTGGATCGCGGAATTGGCATCCGTGCCGATAAATTCCGCATTGGCAATGATCGTGACATTTTCACCCGGAAGGATGCGGAAGCTGCTTTCGTCCGTCAGGGTCGTGAGAGATGCCTTTTCCGTGCCGGCAGAGAGGTTGGCAAAACTGCCGAAGTTGACGAGGCTGTCGATGGGATAGGTCACAAGGACGCATGTGCCGTCCTCGGAAAGAGCGCAGTTGTCGGTGTTGCCCGCCAGTTTGATCGGCAGGGTGATGCTTTGGTTGGTGCCGACACTGCCGTCGATCGCCTCACGCTGGATCTCCAGTTCGATCTGCAGACCGTCGGCAAAAGTGTTGTAGAGTTTGCTGTACATTTCCGGAAGCGTAACGCTGACGGTGACGATACCCTCCTGCCCGTTGTCAAAGAAAACATCCGCACGGCATTCTTCGATCTCGATCTCCTGACTGGAAAGTCCGCTGCCGTTGCAGTAGCCGAGCATGATCTTTTTGCGTGCCTTCTCATCACGGGTCACGATGCCCTTGCCGCTTTCGTCCGCGCTGTTGGGATAGCGGAGGGTCTGCCCCTCTTCACTGTAGAAAACGGAATAGACATTGCCGGTGACGGGGTTATATTCGATCAGGATCTGCTTGGTGCGGATCGTTTCATCCACGGAGCCGGGAGGCAGGATCAGACCGTAGGCAACGGTGCTGGCGTTGTTGGAGGAGGTATAGACATACTCACGGCTCCAGTCCTCTGCCGGGAATGCCGCATTTTTGCTTCCGTCCTCCGGGACGGCGGCGGCACCTTCGGCATTTCGGAGCGCACCGAGAGAGCCGTCACTGCGCAACTCCGTGAGGTGCGCCTGTGCCGCCATAAAGATGGACTTGGCGTATTCGTTCCGTTGTTTGAATTTCAGGGAACGGCTGATCGCAATGATCGAGGGGATCGCGATCGCGGCTATGACGGCAATGATGCCGATCACGATCAGCAGTTCCGTCATCGTAAAGCCCTTTTTTCCGCCCTTTCTTTTGAACTTTTCCGTCAGGTATTTCCACATAATATTCACATTCCTTTCCGGTTCCGAGGAAATATTTTATGCAAACAGGCAGACTACTCCCGCCATTTTATGCTTATACACCTGTATCTTACCACACGCAGGCATAAGAGGCAACCGTTATTTTCACTGATTTTGAAAAAATTTACAGTTTTTTTCTGTGACGGGTGTTAAAAAGCCATAAAGAAATCGCGGTTTCCCATATTTTCTCTTGCATTTATTATCAGCGTATTGTAATATAATGACGAATATGATAAGAAGCGGCAATTGGGGGATGTCCTCATTTTCCGTTTCCGGCTTTCAGGTTTCTGTTTTTTGAGCCATCCCATTTCCCGTTTTTCGTGTCATCCTGAACGAAGTGAAGGATCTACTATCGTATCCCGTGTCATCCTGAGCGTCAGCGAAGGATCTACTATCGTATCCCGTGTCATCCTGAGCGTCAGCGAAGGATCTACTATCGTTTACTTGAGCAGATCCTTCGGAGCAAAGCTCCTCAGGATGACACATGGAGGGGCTGCCATCTTCGCAGCGGCAATCGTTTTCAAACAGGGAGTATATCTCTATGGTCTATAAACAGCTCGGTGACCTGCTGATCGCGGCAGGCTACATCACCGAAGAACAACTGAATAAAGCCCTGGAGGCACAGCGCAAGTCCTACAGCGGCAAGAAACTCGGTGATGTCCTCATCAAAATGGGCTTCACCACCCAGCGGCGCATCTATGAAGTGCTGGAAAAACAGCTCGGCTGTAAGTTCATCGACCTCGGCGCTGCCGTGATCCCGAAGGAGTTGGCGCGTGTTCTTCCCCAGTCCATTGCCAAGAAGCACAGCATCGTCCCCGTCAAGGCAGATCCCGATACCCTTTGGATCGCCATGGCAGACCCTTTGAACTTTGTGGCGATCGACGAAGCGCGTATGGCTGTACGCCGCAAGATCATCCCGATGCTCTCGACTGCCGAGGCTGTCACCCGTGCCCTCACCGACCTTTACGGCTCCGAATCTGCGGAAAAAGCACTGCAGGATCTGAAGGACACCGAGGATACCGATACTGCCGACTTCCAGAACATCGCGGCGGCAAACATCATCGGTGCGGACAGCGAAAATGCCGCCCCCACCATCCGACTGGTCAACAGTTTTCTGGAATACGCCGTCAACCAAAACTGCTCCGATATCCATCTGGAGCCGCGTGAGGCGGCAATGTTCGTGCGGATGCGGATCGACGGCGTTCTGCGCCATGTTTTCACCGTTCCCCGCGCCACACAGAGCGCGGTCATCGCCCGTATCAAAGTCATGGGCAATATGAATATCGCCGAACATAAGATCCCGCTCGACGGCAGAAGCAATGTCCGCATCGGCGAAAAGGATGTTGACCTGCGTATCTCCACCCTTCCCACGGTCTACGGAGAAAAGGTCGTTATCCGTCTGCTCAACAAGTCCAGTTCCCTGCTCAACACGGACGGCATCGGTCTGACGGGCAAAAACCTTGAAAAATTCACAAAACTGCTGGAAAACAGCAACGGCGTCATCCTCATCGTCGGTCCGACCGGCTCCGGCAAGAGTTCGTCGATGTACACGATGATCGGCAGGCTCAACACCGAGCAGGTGAACCTTGTCACACTGGAAGACCCTGTGGAATATAATTTTGACGGAGTCAATCAGGTACAGATCAACGAAAAGACCGGTATGACCTTTGCCAGTGGCCTGCGCAGCATCCTGCGTCAGGACCCGGACATCATCGCCGTCGGTGAGATCCGTGACGGTGAGACTGCCGATATCGCTATGCGCGCCGCCATCACCGGACACCTTGTTCTGTCCACCTTACATACCAACGATGCCCCGAGCACCATTGACCGTCTGCTCGATATGGGCGTGGAAAGTTTTTTGATCGCCAGTGCGCTCAAGGGCGTTATCAGTCAGCGTCTTGTGCGCCGTATCTGCCCCAACTGCCGCACCGAATACGCCGCAAACGAGGAAGAACAGCAGATGCTCCGTCTGCCCTATGTCCCCGGGCGGAAGTTCTATCGCGGCAAGGGCTGCCCTCTGTGCTTCGGCACGGGCTATCGCGGGCGTACCGCCGTGTTTGAGATCCTGACGATCTCCCACGGCATCAAGCAGGCGATCGCGGACAATGTTCCCCACAGCGAACTGATGGAGATCATCCACCAAAGCGACTTTGAGCCGCTCATCAACGACTGTATCCGGCTGGTGCAGAGCGGCGTGACGACCGTTGACGAGGCATACCGCACCGTCAACTCCACGGATGTCTGACGAAAACAGAAACCCCGTATAGGTCGATGCCCACATCGACCCGTCGTGCAGTGCCGTAGGGGCGACCCTTGCGGTCGCCCGTCGCTGAAGGCGCAGGTGCATCGGTTTCACAATAACACGGAGCGTTGCCCCGTGA
>R25__coassemble_1544_pt1 | contig 11266 bp, 11 predicted proteins | sample R25__metabat2_low_PE_026 | metagenome-assembled genome bin R25
CTTCCCCTCAAGGGGAAGGCTTGGCGTATTATAAAGTTTTAAGTGTTACACAGTAGTAGGGCGGCTGCTTGCTGCCGCCGAAAACGCACCGCATCCCATCGGAAAATGAAATAAAAAGCGGAACGGGCAAGCCCGCAGGACACAGAACCGTCCCCTGTCCGCACTGTCCGCACTCGCCGATTGCACAATAACAACAAATCCGATGCCCGAAACAAGGCATCGGATTTGTTGTTAAGCAGCGTCTTTACGGATTGGCCTGCCTGTTCATCATCTTCGCTCCCTCCGTGATTCCGGAAGAACCTGAGTTGTTTGTACCGAGGACACTTTTGAAAGCACTGTTTGCAGCGGCGGCTGTGTTCTCATTCAGAGTTCTGCCGTACAAGTCGCTGACTCCGCCGATCACCTGATCGAGATCGTCATCATTCATCTCATACCTATTCTTGTCAGACACGATCATCCCTCCGTTCTACAATAAATAATCGCAGTTTTACCTACATTTGATTATACGATACAAAAGCTGAAATGTCTACGGTTTTTAACAAAATATTATCCTGCCGAAATTCATAACATAGAATAGGACAGGGGACGGCTTCCTCCTGATCGACCGGTCGATCTTCCCGGAAATCTCGATTTTTACTGAAAAAAATTTGAATTTGTGTAATAAAGTGGTATAATTGAATGAGAAAAGGAATACTGACATAAGAATTCTCTTATGACTTATTGACCACGCGATAAATATCGCGACCGCAAAACGCTGTTTTGCGGGAAATGCGCATTGAAAATGGGCATTTCGGTCAATAAAGTCACAGTGCAGTGACCGTTTTGATGCGGTTTACCGCATCAAAACAAGAAAAACTACAGTTTTTCGGCGGCGTTAGCCGCCACGGTCACGAAGCTATGGTTTTTTGCCTGCATAATTCCGGAAGGAGGTCTTTGCGTGAACAATCATCTGCAATACTTCTATATGCTGGTTCGCTATGGCAGTTTTACCGAGGCGGCAGAAGAAATGTATATTTCCCAGTCCGCTCTGTCACAGCATATCAAGGCTCTGGAGGAAGAACTGAATGTGAAACTGATCGAACGCTCCGGGCGAAAGTTGGAGTTGACCCCCGCAGGTGAATACTTTTATCACCACAGCAGGATGGTCATGTCGGACTACGAAAAGATCTGTACCGAAGCAAAAAGGATCTCAAACCGTGGCAAGGAAACTCTGTCCGTCGGATACCTGCGCTCCTGCGACGGGTTGGAGGTCCACCACACCGTCGCCGAATTCCGTCAGCGGCGCCCGGATATGCTCATCGACACAGTCGAAACCACCTCCGACAGACTTTCGGAACTGCTGGATCTGGGAAAGATCGATATTGCCCTGTGCGAACGGAAGGACGCCGATCCGGAGCAATATATCGTATATCCCATTGTGACAGTCAATTTTCTCGTTGAGATCGCCGCCGATGATCCGCTTGCAGGCAGAGAGTGTGTCAGTATCCACGACCTGAAATACCTTTCCGGGATCCTTGTTGCCCACGGAGCGGAGCGTGAATCGGAACTGAACCGCTTCAAGGAAATGTACGGTTTTTCAAACAGTTTTCTGTTTGCCGATACCCTGCGGGAAGCCCGTATGCTGGCAGTCAGCGGAAAAGGCTTTATCCCGATGGACGGTCTTGGCAATCCCGAATATCTGAAGCCCTCGATTGCCCGCGTGAATCTCTGTGCGGACGGTCAGCCTGTTCTGCATCCGTACTGCGGCTATTGGAGGATCGGCAACGACAAGGCGTATATCAAAGAATTTGTGGATATTCTCCGCGCTCAATTCGCAAAAAACATACCGGCATAATGCAAAAACCGAAAATCAAAGCACCTGCTATTTTGGCGGGTGCTTTTCTTATTTTCAACCCGCGAAACGCGAATTGCATTTTTGGATTATCCGTTTCATAATCGTGCCGTGCCCGGACAGACCGATGTTTCTGCCGCGACTGCACAATACCGTCGGAAAGGAAGGGATGACCGATGATCGGAGAGCCGATCCCGTCTCGTATCGGTGCATTTACGCGATTGCTGAGCCTGTTTCTGACCGTTCTTTTTCTGAACGCCCTGCTCCCGCTCCCCTGCACGGCAGAGCCGGAAACAACTGCCGCGACAGAAGATATTTCCGATGCGGAAAGCAATTTGTTCGTTTTGCCGGAGGAAGATGCCGCTGTAATGTCGGAGAGTGATCTGACCGATACCGAGCCGTCCGCAGTCCGGAGCAATCCCGCGCCGCTTGCCGCCACTGCAGAGGATCCGAATTTTATTCTTGTTGAAAAAATCTTTTCCGGTCTTCCCGCAGAGCGGATCCCGGACGAATTCCGGGTGACGGTCTCTTCCGCCGCAGGCGGTGTATATACACTGAATCGGGACAACACGCTCAGTCGGACGGAGGATGCGGAGGGAAACACCGTCTGGCGCTGGAGGATCACCGGCGTGGGAACGGGAACCTATACCGTAAGCGAGGCGGGCGAAGCCGTCCGTGATTACACAGTGACCAAATCCGGTGAAGGGACGGTGGAGGTGCGGGCGGCGGATATGACCGTGACCGTCCCGGTACACAAAACGACCTGCAGCCACACCAACTGGCCGGTCGGCACAGACGGAGACAGCAATGTGCTTTTTGCCGCCACACTGACGCAGGGCGGCGTTGCCGTGATCTCCGAAACACCGCTGTCTGCCGCACAGCGTGCCGCCGTTTCTCAGGCGGTTCTGAAGATCAACGGTCCGTGGAAGACCCCGGTGTATTTTTACAGCATCGAAGAACAGCTCCAAAACGGGACCGGCTTTGAACTCAACGGGGCGACCATTACCTATGATGCCGCAAGCGAGGAGATCATCATCGGGCAGACGCGGAACTGGCAGCACGTCGCCACTCTGGAATACTCGATCTCCGAGGCAAGTAACCCGGAACTTGCATTGCATAATATCTACAGGCGTGCCACTGCGGAGGTGACCGTCGAAAAGACGGTGACCGGAACGATGGGTGACCGGGAAAAAGACTTTGCCTTTACCGTTTCGGTCACGGCAAACGGCAGGGATGCGGCTTTTTCGATCAACGGCACGGCATATACCGGCACGGCGGAATTCTCACTGAAGCACGGACAGAGCATCCGGCTGGAAAATGTTCCCGTCGGAGCACAACTCACCGTGACCGAAGCCGACTGCACCCGATCGCGTTACACGGTCTCTTACGCGGTGGATCACGCGCAGGAGGTTTTCGGAAACACCGCCACGGTCACAGCCGTAACTGCGGAAGGTCATCTCGTTGCCTTCACAAACCGGAAGGAGGCGGTCCCGGATACGGGGATATTTACGGACATTGTACCGTATCTTCAGATCCTCGGTGCCGTGATCCTCGGTCTTGCCGCTCTGATGCTCCGCCGCAGAAGGGACCGTGCATAAGGCTATGAAGCAGTTTCCGAAACAGAAAAATGCACCGGAGGAGCCGGTCTTTGCAAAAGAATCCGACAGAAAAGCGACCGCGATCGGTTATCTGCGTCTGCTCCTGCGGATCGTTCTGATCACGCTTGTCGGTCTGGTCGTTTTTACAAAGATCTTTTTGCTCACGCAGGCATCCGGCAACGGGATGTTCCCCTCCGTAAAGGACGGCGATCTGATCCTTGCCTTCCGCGCACAGCGGGACTATGCCAAAAACGATGTTGTCGTTTACACCTCTGAACGGGAAACCGCCATCGGGCGCATCGCTGCGCTGGAGGGAGATGTCGTGACGATAGACGACAGCGGCATCCTGCTGGTCAACGGAACAGAGCAGAGCGGAGAGATCCTCTATCCCACATACGCAAAGCAGGGGTTGACCTATCCCTACAGAGTTCCGCCCGGTACCGTCTTTCTTTTGGGTGATCACCGGACGGTTGCCCGCGACAGCCGCGAATTCGGTGCCGTTCCGACAGAACATATAAAAGGAAAAGTCATCACGATCCTTCGGCGCAGAGGTCTGTAAATATCCGTACGGATATATCCGAAATGCCGTAATGTCATTTTCGGATCATTATATCAGCAACAAAAAACAGGAGGTATTTCAAATGAAACACACAAAAAGAATTCCGGCACTCCTTTTGGCACTGTGTATGGTGCTTGCCGCGAGTGTCACCGCCTTTGCCGCCGGGAACGGCTTCGGGGGTCTGAATTATTCGGATGACGCTTCGGTCGCCATCGTCAAGATATACCGGCTGGAGGGAAACGGCACCAGCCCCGCCGAGACCTTTACACTGCAGCAGATCGGTGACGGCGTTGTGATCGACGGAGATGCCGAAACAGCCCCGGCACTCGGCACGGTCACCGGCGCGGCATTTGCAGAAGGTGCCGCCACGGCAAACGGTGCGGAAGCGGAGATCACCGTCGAACTGCCTGCCTACGAGCGGGTCGGCGTCTACGCTTATACCCTCAGGGAAGTCGCCGGTACCACAGCCGGTGTGACCTACTACGGAAATGACATCCGGCTCGTCGTCACCGTCATCAATGACGATGACACCGGAAAACTCCGGATCGCCGCCGTGCATACCGAGAGCATCGGAGATGAGAAGAACGACACATTCCCCAACATCTATTCCGCAGGCACCCTGAACATCACCAAAACCGTCACCGGCAATCTGGGTGACAAGACCCGGTACTTCAAATTTACCGTGACGCTGACCGGAGAAGCCGGCAAGACCTACGGTGAGAGTTATGCCGTCACCGGCGGCTCCTATGAAGGAAATCCCTCCGAGGTTCGGATCGGTGAAACAGCGACCTTCTATATGAAACACGGTGAGACCGTTTCCGTCGAAAACCTCCCCTACGGTGTGGAATATACCGTGCAGGAGGAAACCCCGGAGGATTACACCGTGACTGCCGAGGGCAACACCGGCACGGTCGGTGCCGCATCCGTGACTGCCGCCTTTACGAACAACAAGGGCGGTACGCCGGATACCGGTATTACGCTGGATTCTCTGCCGTACATCGCAATGCTTGCCCTTGCCGCGGCAGGTGTCCTGCTCCTGGTTGCAAAGAAACGCGCGTCAAAGGATCGCTGACAAAACAGCACGGAGCGGATATCTTCCCCATCCGCTCCGTGCTTTCAGAAATGCTTACGGAAGGGAGCGTACGATGGCAAACCGCATTCTGAAGTTTTTGAACTCCCTTGTGGATCTTACCGTGATCCTCGCGCTTTTGCTTTTCGGCACATATGCCCTCTATGCACTCTGGGACAACAGCCGGATCTACATTGCCGCCGATCATATTCAGGCAGATATGCTCCGCCGGAAACCGGATGCGGAGCAGGAGAAGGATGCCTCTTTTGAACAGCTCCGTGCGATCAACCCCGATGTCTGCGCCTGGCTTACGCTGGAGCATACGAAGATCGACTGCCCGGTTTTGCAGGGAAACGATAATCTCCACTATCTCAATACCGATGTCTACGGAGATTTTTCTCTGGCAGGCAGCATCTTTCTGGATGCAAGGAACGACGGCAGCTTCTGTGACGCATTTTCTCTGCTTTACGGTCATCATATGGAAAACCGCCGGATGTTCGGGGATCTCGATCTGTACCGGGATGCAGAATTTTTCTCCGAGAACTCTGCGGGAATGCTGATCCTGCCGGATCGCACCTACCGGCTTGAGGTCTTTGCCTGCCTTTCGGTCCCCGCCTCCGAGCAAATGATCTTTGCGCCACAGCAAACAAGCATTCCGGATCTGCTTGCTTTTTTGTCCGAAAATGCGCTGTATCTGCGCACGGATGCGCTCTGTGTTTCCGGGACATCCGTGCAGATCCTGGGGTTGTCCACCTGTTCTTCGGAATTTTCGGATGCAAGAACCGTTGTTCTGGCACTTATGGAGTCGTATCTGCCGGAGATATGAGCGAAAAGGAGACGAATCTCAATGAAAAAAAGAACAAAAATATGCAAAACAGCGGCAGTGTTGTTTCTTCTGCTGTGTCTGTCGCTCCTCTCTCTTTCTGTTTTTGCAGTGCAGACGGTCACTCTGTCCGTCACCGTCCGCGTGACGGGTGCCATCCCCGATCTGCCGGAGACCTATACCGTCCGTCTGACCCCGGTCGGACAGGCACCTATGCCGGAAGTCTGCACCGCCGATCATCTGGATATGATGCTTTCCGGAGCCGGAACCGTACAATTCCCGCCGATCGCCTTTCAGACGGTCGGGGTCTATCATTATACGGTGACGCAGGTTGCGGGCGCACATCCCGATGCCCATTACGATACCGGCATTTATGATCTCACCGTCACCGTCACAAATTCCGATGACGGAAACGGCTTTGATCTTACGGTCACGATCATTCAGAACGGCAGAAAGCAGGATGCCGCAATATTCCTCAACGACTACGGCACCCATTCCGGGGAAAACGATCCTACGGAACCGGTCACAGAACCGCCTTCCGACAGACCGGAGGACGGACCGACCGATGTGCCTCCCACAGATCCGGATCCCACTTCTCCCGGCACGATGATCCAAACCGGTCAGCACAGAGAGGTCATCTGCCTGCTCGGCGGTACGGGGGCTGTGCTTGCCGTCCTCGGCGGGCTTCTGATGTACAGAGGCAGAAAAAAGGACAGGGATGCCGAATGACGAAAAAAACTGCCGTGAGGGCAGGTGTGTGTTTTACTGCGGCAGGAGCAGTCCTGCTGTTGGCAGCACTGCTCCTTTTATGCCGCAACCGTTCGGAAGACGCATTTGCCGGCAGGCAGGCTGAGCGCACGGTCACAGGCATCCGGGAGATCCTTGCGGCGCGTCCCGATGTGCCGGAGGAAAACCGTCCGGCAAGTGTGCCGACCGAAACACCGGAGCCGGAACTGCCGACCGTGATTCTTGACGGATACGGGTATATCGGATATCTTGAGATCCCCGCGCTTTCACTTACGCTCCCTGTTATGTCCGAATGGGACTATGACCGCCTCAAAATCGCTCCCTGCCGTCAGTTCGGCTCCCCACGCACAGACGATCTTGTCATCGCGGCGCACAATTATCGGAGCCATTTCGGTCATTTGCAGGAACTGACTGTCGGAGACAGTGTCCGCTTCACGGATACGGACGGGCTGGCCGCGGGATATACAGTCATAGACATCCGCATCCTGCCGCCGACAGAACTCGGCACCGTGCAAAACAGCGGCTTTGACCTCGTACTGTACACCTGCACATCCGGCGGACGGCACCGCATCGCGGTATTCTGCGCCCGCGACAATGCACTTTCACCTTCCGCAAACAGACACCGAGCCATCCATCGGCTTTGCGGCACAGGCCTTAAAATGTAAAATTCCTGCGCAGCGGTTTCCACTGTGAAACAGCCGCCGACCCGAAGAAAATGCTTTGAGGATCGGCGGCTGTTTTTTTACGGATCTGCGGTGAAGCAGTTTTTCCCGCTTTCCGCCGGACAGGATATGACATACCGGGCAAACAGGAAAAATATTTCTCAAACGGCTATTGACTTTTCTGCGGAGAAGTTGTATAGTTGCGTTAGCACTCAGGGGAATTGAGTGCTAAACCGAGATCCGAGGTGAGACTGTGGAGTTGACAGAGCGAAAAAAGCGCATATTGCAGGCGATCGTAGATATCTATGTCACGACGGCAGAGCCGGTCGGCTCGAAGGCGATCGCGGAACTGCCCGACATCACCTTTTCCTCCGCCACCATCCGCAACGAGATGGCGGAACTGACGCAGATGGGCTATCTGGAACAGCCGCATACCTCTGCCGGACGCATTCCCTCGGCGGCAGGCTACCGTCTTTATATCGACGAGTTGATGCAAAATTACCGCCTGAGCATCGATGAGACCAAAAGCCTGAGTGACTCTCTGGAAGTCAAGATGCAGGAATTTGACAAACTGATGACACAGGTCGGCAAACTGGTCTCCAAGGCGACAAATCTTCCGGCTTATACGATGGCATCTCATTCCGGTGCGATCACCGCCAAACGGTTTGACCTCATCATGGCAGAGGAAAACAGTTTTATTCTGGTGCTGATGACAGCGGGAAGCGTGGTCAAAAACAAACTTATCCACCTGCCGCTTGCGGTGTCGGAGGCAGACCTGAAACTGCTCGGCGCGGTGCTGAATGCCACGCTGACCGATCTGACCGCAGACGAGATCACCCCGGAGGTGATGGCACGGATCACCCGCAGTGCCGGCAATGCGGCATCGCTGGTGCCCGTGATCGTGGAATACACCATCGGCGTTTTGCGGGAACAGCACAGTGATGTCCACCTGACCGGTCAGATGCGGCTTTTGGGTCAGCCCGAGTATCGCGACATCGAAAAGGCACAGGAGGTTCTGAGCACCTTTGACGAGGAAATGATCTCCAGCCTTCCCGCAAAACTCAATGCAAACGATCCCGTTCAGATTCTCGTCGGGCCGGAGAACATTGCAAAGGAACTGAAGGACACCAGCGTAGTGATGACACGCTTTGATATCGGCGAAGGGATGCAGGGTCTGATCGGTGTTGTCGGACCGACCCGGATGGATTATGCGCAGATCACGGCGAGACTGTCCTATTTTGCAGAAAATCTGGGCAGAATGTTTACCAAGAACGAATTACCTGCCCCGGAAACCAAAAAGGATGAATAACAGATATGGCAAAGAAAGAAAAGAAAGCAACCGAAGAAGCAACAGCCGCCGAAGAAACGGCAGCGGAACAGACTGCCGCAGAGGCAGTCTCGGAAACCGAACAGGAAGCCCCGCCGTCCGAGGCGGAGTCTCTGCAGAAAAAACTGGATGCGGAGCACGATGCCTATTTGCGGCTGGCTGCCGAATATGACAATTTCCGCAAGCGCAGTCAGAAAGAACGCGAGGCACTTTACACCGATATCAAGGCAGAGACGGTCGGAAAATTCCTGCCGGTCTTTGACAATTTAGAGCGTGCGCTTGCCAATGAGACTGCCGATGAAGCCTATAAAAAGGGCGTGGAAATGACAATGGCAGAGCTTCGCAAAATTATGGAAAATCTCGGTGTGACGGAATTCGGCGAAAAGGGTGACACCTTTGACCCCAATCTGCACAATGCCGTGATGCACATTGAGGACGACACACTGGAAAAGAATGTGATCGCGCAGGTCTTCCAAAAAGGCTTCCGCGTGGGCGAAAAGGTCGTCCGCTTTGCAATGGTACAGGTAGCAAACTAGTTATGTAAACCAATCCGCGATCTCGTGTCATCCTGAGCACAGCGAAGGATCTATTACCGTTCATCCGACAAGATCCTTCGGAGCAAAGCTCCTCAGGATGACACAAGGAAGCTGCTATCATATTTATGTAAACCAACCCAACAAAACAGGAGGAAAATAAAATGGGAAAAATCATCGGTATTGACTTAGGTACCACCAATTCCTGCGTGGCAGTGATGGAGGGCGGCGAGGCCGTCGTCATCGCCAATGCAGAGGGCAACCGCACGACCCCGTCCGTCGTCGCCTTCAAAGACGGCGAGCGTATGGTCGGTCAGGTCGCAAAGCGTCAGGCAGTCACCAACAGTGACCGCACCGTCGCATCCATCAAGCGGCATATGGGCGAAAGTTACAAAGTCTCCATCGACGGCAAAAACTACACCCCGCAGGAGATCTCCGCAATGGTCCTGCAAAAACTCAAGGCAGACGCGGAAGCCTATCTCGGCAGCACCGTGACCGAAGCGGTCATCACCGTTCCCGCCTACTTCAACGATGCCCAGCGTCAGGCAACCAAAGATGCCGGCAAGATCGCCGGTCTGGAGGTCAAACGCATCATCAACGAGCCGACGGCGGCGGCACTGGCATACGGTGTGTATAAGGAAGCCGAGCAGAAGATCATGGTCTATGACCTCGGCGGCGGCACCTTCGATGTCTCCGTGCTGGACATCGGTGACGGCGTGGTAGAAGTCCTTGCCACGGCAGGCAACACCCACCTCGGCGGCGACGACTTTGACAAGTGCGTGATGGACTATCTCGTTGCGGAGTTCAAAAAGGCAGAGGGCATTGACCTGTCCGGCGACAAGGTCGCCATGCAGCGTTTGAAGGAAGCGGCAGAGAAGGCAAAGATCGAACTGTCCGGTGTGACCAGTTCCACGGTCAACCTGCCCTATATCACCGCAGACGCCACCGGACCCAAGCATCTGGATGTCACGCTGACCCGTGCAAAGTTCAACGAGTTGACCGCACATCTGGTCGAAGCCACGATGGGTCCCGTCCGTCAGGCAATGGCAGACGCGGGTCTGTCCGCCTCCGACATCAGCAAGGTCCTGCTGGTCGGCGGTTCTTCCAGAATTCCCGCCGTGCAGGAGGCTGTCAAGTCCATCACCGGTAAGGAAGGCTTCAAGGGCATCAACCCTGACGAATGTGTCGCAGTCGGTGCCGCCATTCAGGCAGGCGTTCTGGGCGGCGATGTCAAGGGTCTGCTGCTTTTGGATGTCACCCCGCTGAGCCTCGGCATCGAGACGATGGGCGGCGTGTTCACCCGTCTGATCGAGCGCAACACCACCATCCCCACCAAAAAGAGTCAGATCTTCTCCACCGCCGCAGACGGACAGACCTCTGTGGAAGTCCATGTCCTGCAGGGCGAGCGCGAGATGGCTGCCTACAACAAGACCCTCGGAATGTTCCATCTGGACGGCATTGCTCCGGCACCCCGCGGTGTACCGCAGATCGAGGTCTCCTTTGACATCGATGCCAACGGCATCGTGAATGTCTCGGCAAAGGATCTCGGCACCGGCAAGGAGCAGAACATCACCATCACTGCCTCCTCCAACCTTTCCAAGGAGGACATTGACAAGGCAGTCAAGGAAGCCGAGCAGTTTGCCGCAGAGGACAAGGCAAAGAAGGATGAGGTCGATACCCACAATGCGGCGGAGCAGGTCATCTATCAGACCGAAAAGACGCTCGGTGAGTTGGGCGACAAGATCCCCGAGAGCGACAAAGCCCCCATTCAGGCGGCTGTCGAAAAACTGAAGGAACTGAACAAGGGCACGGATATCGTGGCGATCAAAGCGGCGACCGACGAAGTGCAGAAGGCATTTTATGCCGTCTCCGAAAAACTGTATCAGAATGCGGCACCGCAGGGTGACCCCAATGCCGCAGGCTTCAACAGCGCACCGAACGGCGGCGATGATGTGGTCGATGCGGACTTTGAGGAAGTCAACGACTGATTTCAGTGGTCAGTTTTGCACCTGTAAGGGGATGGTGTCCCCGACATCCCCTTGCACCGCACCTTCGTATTTTGCCGTAGTACTGTGTAACACTTAAAACTTTATAATACGCCAAGCCTTCCCCTTGAG
>R25__coassemble_1561_pt1 | contig 11218 bp, 10 predicted proteins | sample R25__metabat2_low_PE_026 | metagenome-assembled genome bin R25
CTCCCTGCTGTTGGTTGCTGTAAAGCACATAGTTGATTTTCAGGCCAAAGGATTCCAGTTGCCGTGCGTAAAACAGCTGCAGCATAGAAGCGCTTCTCAGGCCGCCGGTAAAATCAAGAAACAATTCACTGTCAGACGGGTTTGTAATCGCTTCCTTGATGCCGGACAGCATTCCCTGCATGCTGTCACGATCTCCCGGGTTGATATCTCTCAGATAAAACGGTACAAACAGGCTGTCAAGCTCTTCCTGTGTATACCCGTATGCGGTTAAATAGTCACCGGCAATCTGCTTGTAATACTCATAGGTTGTGATCCGTTCAGTTTGGTCTTTCAGCAGAATTCCTTTTGTCATGACCTCGTCGGAGCACAGCATAATAATCTTTGTCAGCTTTTCCTCCCTTTGATGCAGTAATGTCGCAACGTACTCTGTCGCGGGAAGGTTGGTCTGAACGCAGTCAAAACTTGTTTTGAAATTCGGAACCTCGTAATGAATCGGGCCTCTCCCATCTGCCATAAGACTGGTCATAAACATCAGATAATTCTTTTTCATGCCTGTATCATCTCTTCTTTCGATGGTGCTTTCCTCCGGAAAACATTATTACGAACCCACTGACTGCCACTATCAAGGTGATTACCACGCTTATGATAGTGGCAACGGTGCTTTTTATCCCCAAGCGGTCCAAAAAGCCTGCAAGGTCAATGAGCGCCGACCCGATTGCAAGAAAAGACAGCACCATCAAAAACCGGTTGGTTTTATTATCGCGCTCTTCCTCTTCCTGCTGTGCCCGCAGCAGAATACGCTGATTGATGGATTCTGTCTGCTTGAGCAGCTTGTCAATCTCCATAACCTCCAGCATCTTTGCATAGATGTTCTGATAGTTCATTTCCTTGGAAACGACCATAAAGGATGCTTCGTTCCGGAAGGAATCAAGCGCATCTCCAATAAAGTCCAGAACTTCATCTTTGTGCTGTCCCGACCGATGCTCCATCAATGTTTGTAACAGGTACATTACAGTGTAGCGCTGATTCAACAAAACCAGATAAATGCAGAGATACTCTGAGGAAAAATGATTTGGCAGGACATTATTCACAAAGCTCTCTGCGCTTTGCGACACAATACTGTTTTTCACGACGCAGGAAAGAACATTCGGCGAGCCAACCCATTCTATGTATTGCGTCGGAGCATATCTTATGTCAAAAGGGCTTTCGGCAAAGGTATTCAGATCAGCCGAAAATTGTCTTGTATGCCCTCTTCCCATTGCGCACAGGATATCCTGCACGGTCGTTTCATCCTGCTCGTCAATATTTACCAGTTGGAGAATATGACTGGTGCGGCCGATTTCGTCCCGCTCATAAAAAAACGGTCTTGCTTTGGGGCCAAGAAGCTGTGAGACTGTTTTGTTCAGCTCGGTTGGCAAATTGACACCGTCCTGCTTGCGTTTCCAATACATTCGCTTAAAGGAATGTGCGAACCATTCAATTTCCTCTTCTGTCAATTCTCCGTAATCTACAGCAAATGACAAAAAACCCAGATAACGGGAAAACATATACAGTTTTGTTTCTGCCAGACTGACAGTGGATGTATCAACCCGTCTGCGGCGTCCGTCTGTATCATATGCGTAGACAGAAAAAAGATCCTGCGAGGGTGTCGGAAACAATTCGTAGCACTGTACTGCAGCATCCTCGCCGATGAACTGCGAAAGTACATAGCTGAACAAATACCTGCATTGAGTAAAACAATTGCAGCGCGAATAGCGTTCGTTCAGCCAGCGTTCATAGATCTCACAGTCAGAGACATCGACAGAAAACGGGATAATATAGTAACCTTTATTTTTCATAGCAAGCGCGTTTCCTTCTCATGTTTGTCAGAATGCATTACCTGTTTGCAATCATTGCATTGTGTGGTGGGTTATAGCCTGACCGTTTTTATTTCAATGCTGATAATTCTCTGCCAGTACTTATGTTCAAAAAGATATTCCTGCTCCCGGCGTCCGTCCGGATATGTTAAAAATCTTCCTGTCGGAAGCCGGAATGAAACCGACTGAATTACCGGAATGTCTCCGGCAAGATGCAGCAGTTCAGCCATGTAATCCGTCGGAAGTACAGCAGCGATTATGTCCACATCTCGCAATAATGGCATAATTTCGTGAATATCTGAAACCGTTTTATCCCACTGATCAAGAAAGATCTCTTCGCCTGCAATTCGCCTTAAGTCCTTTAATTGCGTTTCACTCATCTGGTGGCGTGATATCCACAGTATTTTTTTCATTTGTTTTCCTCATGCTGATGCACATACAGCAGCCTTTCCAGAATACTTGTAAATGTTGTCCGGAATTCAGATATTGTACTCAACGCAGGGGCTTTTCCTGTAACAGTTTCAATAAATGCCCTCTGAACATTATACGGAAGCCATTCCTCGCGGTCGCGTACAACCGCTATCGGCTTGTGATTAAAATATACTGTGTTCTTTAGCTTCGCAGCGCGGATAGCCTGAATCGTGTGCTTCCATGCCGGTGTAAAGTCGTCATCCAAATAGAATGTCAGATACGCATACAGCATAGCGCTCAAAACATCTGCCTCATTGACTACCTCTGTGTGTTCTTGAAGCATATTTTCCACTTTTTCGCTAAAGAACATTTTGAAGTATCTGAGCCGTGAAACATTGTTTCCTTTCCCCGGGCATAGCTCCTTGAAGTTCAGAACCATAGAAGTGATCTGTGCGAATACCCTATCAATGCCTTCACACGCTAATGCCGGATCCTCTGAAAGTAGCGTTGCACCAAACAGATTCCCAATGTCCGTCTCGTCATCAACTGTCGGCTGAAATGCGCCTCCGGTAACCGTTACAACCACCGTCTTTGCTCCGTTAGGATTTGCTGCAGTTTTGTCTCCTATGCCGGAGATTCCACCCGGGTTTTTCTTTCGATTACTGTTCATATGAGAAATGTTTTTTTTGATTGCCGCATTTGCGTAATGGGACAGTGACTGTTTTCCCGGATCGAAGCTGTTCAGATATTTGCAAAATTCGCATATTGCATCATGGTAATCCTCAAGGCTCTGTGAAATCGGATCACTTTCCCTGAGCTTGACAATACTTTCCTCAAGAAGTTCCCATACCGAAAACACCCAGCTTTGAAATGCGGCCTCATTTCCGGGAACATTCTCCGGCTTTTGCCGGCCAATTCTATCGAGAGCGGCTTCCCACGACCGTCTTTGTTTAGTTTCAGCCATAAAAGTTCTCCTATTCAGAGCGCAAGAATGTTTCTGATTGCTTCGCCGATGTTTTTGCTTCCAAGCTGCGCAAGAACACGGACAATGTCATCCAATTGCACCAGTGCAGTCACATCGTAAATCTTTGCTTCCTTTGTAATGTGGTTCTTCTGTCCGTAAACGACACAGCGCACGATGGCATTCTTCTTTGCCACTCTTGCATAGCGAAGCGCCATCAGCTCCACAAGCGGAGAAGGCTTGCTGCCATATGTGATGCAGGCATACAGCTCGTCATCATCCTCGATCACATCAATCAGTTTTTGAAACACATCTAACTGCGAGGTGACACTGTCGTCATAAGCGACCGAAATGCGTTCGACGCCGCTGCACTTCAGGGCTTTTTCCTTTATGACCTCGTTGACTGCATCTTCCAGCAAGGACAGATTGTGAATGGAATTTGGATAGTCCTCCGTCACCGCAATCACACGGATCTCCTCCCCCGGCAGAGCATAGCCGGCGATCACCGGAATAATCGGAAACCGCGTTTCGCCATAACGCAGAGCCGTGTTGTCGATTGCCTCATAAACCTGTTTGGTCAGCGAGTTTTCTCCCTGCCTCGGAGAAAAACACAAGAATTTTTTCATACACATTCTCCTTACACCATTATAAACATATTATACCATTTTTTGGTTATTTTTCAAGCAATCCAATCATTTTTTGCATTTTTCCAAACAGTTTCGAAGCAGTAGGCTTAAAACGCAGAAAAGCAGAAGGCAGATGCTGATTGCGCTAAACGAAGCCGCAAGCAGTACCGCTCTCAACCCCCAGGCACTATGGGGCAGTGCAACAGCTATACGGAGAAAGCCTGTGATGCCGAAAAGTGCTGCATTATAAAAGGTTTGTTTGACTGCAATTCCTTTTTCACTTCTTTGCAGTAAAGGGGTCAGCAGAAGGAACAGGAAACCAAATAAAAAACCGGTCCAGTGAAACAGTCCAACTGCCGCAAAAAAGGCAGTTGCCGCTGTACTGAGAATGGCAGAGTTTTTCGTAATTGCAGGCGATTTTTCCGTTGCGGCAGGTCCAAATTCTTCCACAGTACCCTCAAACAGGTTTTCTGCAACGATTCTTCCACAATACTGAAGCTTGCCGCAGCCGGTCAGAAGCCGGAAGCTCTCAACCGCAAGCGCATCGGAGATGTGGTAGAGCAGGATGCCTAGACTCGGCGCCGTTCCGTGCAGCTTTTCACTCGGCGCAGATGGCAGTATGTCACTGAGCCCGACTTCACTTTTTTTCGGCACAAAGGTCGGTCCAATGAGCGTTTTTTTCTGTAGTGTGATGCCTGTTGTATAGGCAAGTCCGCGGCGGCGGCACACTGCATCCAGCCAGACCGGGAACTGTGCCGGGGTATCCAGCGCCTTGATCACCAAATCGTATTTATCCGCACTACAGACTGCGTCCAGTTCCTCCTCACAGGAAATCTGCTTTGTGACTGCTCGGATATCGGCATCCGGGCGGATGCGCAGCAGTTTTTGCCTCAGCACTTCGACCTTGCATTTGCCGACATCCTCAAGGTCAAACAGGAGCTGACGATTGAGATTGCTCTGCTCCACGGTGTCAAAGTCGAGCAGCGTCAGTCTGCCGACTCCAAGCAGAATCATATGCCACGCCATATGGGTGCCGATGCCGCCGCAGCCTAAGATCAGGACGGACTTTTTTCGAAGCTGCTGTCCTGCATCTTGCATCCCGTAGGCACGGTAGAACGCCTCTGTCCGCGAGTCGATCGTGACAGTGTCCAGACACTGCGCCGTCAGCCAGCCTTGCTTTTTCCATTCTTCCACCGTCTTTGCGGAAAAGCTGTCGACGAGCTGCTCCTCCGACAGGGGTTGCCCCTGCAGCAGAAGCGAAAGCTGCTTCTGCTGCGCTTCATCAAAGACATAGCTTCGGATGTTTTCCGCACCGGCACCGACAAAGTTAATGCGGTCATTGGCTCGGGTGATCAGGACAAACGGATCGAGATAATAAGTCATAGCTGTCTCCTTATCAGATTATGTACGAAAAAACGGTAATGCCGACGAGCAGTGGAATAAAGAGAATAGAAAATACCGCATAGGTGCAGTACAGAAAATGCTCAGCAGCCGCCTGCGGACTGTCTTGCAGTGTCTGACACAGTTTAGCGCGCTGCTCGGCATTCTGCCTGCCGTGCAGTTGCAGACACTGATGCAGATACGGCAGAGCCTTCTCACGAAGTTCCGGCACATCAAGCAGGATTTCCAGAATGTAATATCCGTCGTATTTCAGGACAAAGACGCCGTTGAGCAGCACTGTTGCGAGGTTAAGAGCAGCGGTCATCACAAAAAAGACGGCGACCGCCGGATTGGTGATGCAAGGCAGGAAAAGCAGGCAAAGACCTGCAAAGCAGAGATTCGTGCAGTTGCCGGACAGCAGCGCAGCGAGCTTTTGTCCGGTGCTTTTTAGCAGATGGATCCCGCTGAGGTTCGTGTAAGCACAGGGCATCAGGCAGTAGAGCATCACGCCGATCTCCGGTACATTGACGCCGTAACTGCGCGCTGTGATGGCGTGCGCCAACTCATGTGCGGCAAGGCTGACAAAGTTGATCAGCAAAAGCAACAGGATATCCCACACGCTCAGATGTTGCAGCCGGTCCGCCATTGCAAGCAGCTTTGGCTGTGGGAATGCTCCCAAATGCCATGCCGATATGACCACGATGACACCAAGCAGGAACAGCACAGGTCCGCCGATCAGGCTCAGCTTGCTCAGCACCGAGGTCCAGCCACTGCCATGCCGGATCAGCCGATTCGGATTGAACAGGCGAAAACGGAGCTTCAGAGGGTTGAACTTCTGCTTCGGCTGCACCTCTTTGAAGAAGCCAAGTTTGAGGAAAGCTTCGGCAAGCTGTCCTATCTGCTCCGGTGTATAATACGGGCAAAGTACCTGTATATCCTGAAGCGTATTGATGCCGTTAAAGCATAGCAGTGCCTGCGACTCTTTTGCGCCCAAAGTATATGTCTTTTTCGTTTTGCGGTGATATACCGTTGTCTTTCCGTCTTCCATCGGAAAAAAATCCAGTTCTTTACAGATGGTATAAATCATGTTCCCCTCCCGTTCTGAAATTTGTTTTCTATAGATAATAGACTATTTTGAACAGATTATTCGGAGTTGGAGAACAAAAACATTTTTTCTCATCAGACACGCAAAAGCACAAAGCACTCGCCCGGAAACGACCGTTGTTCCGGGCGAGTGCTTTGTCTCACTACACCGTATATGCAAAGAATGTACCTATATATGTTTTAACAGCGAAAAAGAGAATGCCGGCGCATAACCAAAGATAACAAAGGCTCTTTTGAAGAAAACGGCTGTTGAATCGCTGCTTTCTTCCTTGTAGGCATAAAAACCGCTTTCTGCTCGCCTCTTCTGACATTATATACTGGTAGGACTCTTCTCCATCTGCAGCCGCATAACAAGCACCGGCATATATTTCACATGTATCGCCGCTGCGAAAAATAAAAAACCGAATTATCCCCGAAAAATCAGATTTAATTTGGCTATTTGCTTTATGAGCGCGGCAACTGCTGCCGCAGCCAAAACAGGAGAGGGGGAAAAAGCAGGAAACTTAACACGATACGTAGCGGATGACGAAGACCATAATATTGTCCAAATTGTTTTTCTAACCATCAGAAAAAGGAGATTCTGACATGAAACACAACATCAGCATTCTGTCCGAACACGATCGCACCGCAATTCGTCAGTCGCTGCTACAGACCGGCACACGCGGCTGCTGCGACAGAGCAAAGCTTGCAGCCTACCTCGCGGAGGTCTACAGCGAGCAGGGACATACGGCAAGAGCATACGGATATCTGTTGCAGGCATCCCGCCTCGGCATTTCGGTGCCGCGTGACATCCTTGAGGAGTTTGCAAAGGAAGTGCAGACATTGAGCAAGGAGGAACTTGCATCTGATTATGAAGCAGCCCTGCTCATTGGAAGTGAGCTGCATAACGACTTCGCAGAAAAAATCAAGTTCCTCCATATCGCCGCGGCTTCCCCTGAGGACATTTTCGGAGTTGCCGCGTTGAAGTTAGCTGACCAGCTCACCTGCAGCATCCGTTACAAAAAGGAATCCGATTACTATTACAAGCTGGCTGCCGAAAAGGGCAACCCCGATCTGCTCCCGTGCTTTAACTATAAAGCCTATGGTAAGGAGAGCGAAAAATGAGGAAAATACCCGGCTTCAGGGGAGGAAGGCTTGCCTTTCTCCTGCTTTGGATCCGCTCCGCGGATTTGCTGAAGTTTCTGCTTGGGCTGCCGGAATACCGTCACTCCGCTGCCGGTGGCCGTGCCGTCAGGCTTGTAATATGCGCTCAGGGGGCAGCCGCGCTCGGGTTTCTTGTTCTTGCCTGCATCAGGCGGGATTTTCTCGGCACATTCAATGCCTTCCTGCGCCGTCATAAACTGCTGACTGCACAGGCATCGCTGCTTTTTATGAGTGCGCTGCTGTTTATTTGCGGGCTGATCAGTCTCGCGGGATCTGCAGGCATTGAGGATGCTTTCAACCTGGCTGCATTGGGACGCCGCAGTTTCCTTACGCTGTCTGCGCTGTATCTGATGGGCCGCGGTCTGCCGGACAGGACGCAGCTTAACCGGTGCCTCCTTTGGCGGCTTGCGCAGGCTATCGTGTTGTGCCTGCTGTCCAAGCTGCTGTTCGGCGGCTTTGCCGCAGCCTTCTATGTCAGCATCTTCTTCGCCGTTGGTGATTTTCTTGCACTGCTCGCGCTTCCCGGGACAAAACGCAGCCCCGGCCTGTGGGCGAAAGTGCTTGCAGGGTGTGTACTGCCTGTGCTGCTGTGCATCGGCACTTCGATCGGATTCAAAGCCGTCTTTCAGGTCGAGATCCTTGACTGGCAGATTCGGATGCTGTGCGGCATTGCACCGCACTGTTACAGCCTCGGCGGCTTTGCAGAGGCACTGCGCGAAAGCGGCAGCCGGGGTTATCTGCTCCTGCTGCTCTATGTGTGCATTGCCGTATGTACCTCCGGTTTTCTGTTGATTGCTCTGCGCAGCTGCCTTAACCGGCTGCAGCGCAATGCCGTGGTACTGCTTGGGAGCTTGTTTGTCATCATGGTTCTGATTGCGGCAACGCAGTACATTCTTCATGCAGAACTGCTGACACGGCTGTTACCCTTTGCGACATTCGACTGTGTGCTGCTGACAGCATTTTTGGGCAATTCCGTTTTGATCAACTGTGAAATGGAGAAAGACAATGAAGATGCTTAGGAAATTCATCAAAGAGCATTGGCTGATGCTGCTTGCCGTCACCGTGCTCTTTCTCACGACTGCCGTATCCCTGAGCTGGCAGTGGTTCGCCAATCTCTATCCGAATTACGCAAGGTATCTTCGCTACGAAAACACGCAGGCGCTGCTTCTCTTTGCCTTTGCGCTCATCCCCGTCAACTGGCTGTGTCTCGGTCGCGGTCTTATGCGCAAGCTGCATCTCAACAACCTTTGGTGTGCAGCGGCGTTATTTGTGCTTGCGGCACTGATGGAAAATCTCCTGCTCGGAGGAATTGGAGGTGCTTATGCACATCGGGCGTCGGTGTTTCTCGTGTTTGTCGTGCTGCTTGCCGCCGTCGGAACGGTCAACACAAAGGATCGGCGGTGGCTGCTACCGGCCTTTTTGCTCAGCATCGGAGGGTGGCTGCTCGGAAAGCGCCTGCTAGGCGGCGGCAACGGCTTCGGTGTATGGATTGCCATTGCAGTTGCCGCTTCTGTGCTGGCAAGCGCCTTTGTACAGAAAAATCTGAACAGACGCCTTCTATGCACCATCGGCGCATACCTTGTCGGATCTGTGCTGCTCTCGCTGCTGTATATCTGCGTTTTTGAGCCTGCAGCAGCACAAAACGCGCACCAAATCTGGATAGGCACCGCACCTGCGGTATCGTATGCGTGGTGTACCGGCAACCCAAAGATCGGTTTGTCACTCGGCATCATCATCGTTGCTCTCCATATAGGAAGCGCGATTCTGCTGAATCTGGCAGCAGGGAAAGCAGACGGGCAATGCCGTCACGGCGTGATGTATCTTGTGATGAGCGATCTTGCCTTTCTCGCGCTCGGACTGTTGAGCTATCTGCGCATCATCCCCGCCGCAGTGCTTTTTCCGGACTCTCGCTTCGGAGATCTTGCCGTTCTGCTTCCCTGTCTGCTGATGAACAGCCTGCTTTACCACAGCTTCAAACCGTTCTTGCCGGTCACTGCCGGAGACCTGAAAGTGCTTTTGACCCCGACACAGGAAAACGCGCCGACAGAAGACAGTGCAGAATAGCCCGTAAAAGCGGCATTAGGCTGCACGGAGCAAAACTACCGTGCAGCCTAATGCAAATATAAACAATATTTTTTGCTTTTCGGTCGATATAGTAACCGGGCAGCAGTTCTGCTGTTCGCATTTTTCGCGGAGAAACAATTCTCTCCGCGGCAAAAGGAGGAATTCATTTGAAGCTGATCCTGGCACCGTACGCAGACGCCTGTACCCACTGCAGTGAGCTTCTCGGCACAGATTATTTTGAGTTCTGCTTCTCCTACACTGACGAGGATAGTCGGTTTCGCGAGATAGACCGCTTTCTGTGGGAATCCAGACACGAAAAAAACAGGTTTTCCAATCGCTATACAGGACCTGCTGTCATCGACATCACCGCATGGAGCAGTAAAATACCCAATGCGTATTTCGATGCTTTTTCCTACTTTCTCAAGGATCTGACCATAGATCTGCCGCTCGTCCTCATCTCCGAAAAGCCGCTCAAGGAACCGATCGAGCTGATGAAAATAAATGTTGCAAAGCAGCGGGCTGAGCGGTGCGCCCTGAAGAATCCCCTTGCCGCTGTCATTGTGCGCAAGCTGACCGTCGACCACAACCGGAACGGTGGCAAATTTCATAATAAGTTCGGTGAGCTTCGGCTCTGAGAAGAACTCATTGAGCGCAGCCTGAAGAATGCTGTGGTCGATATTGTCAAAGCAGGCAGCGGGGTCAAGCCTTGCAGCGTATGAATATTGATTGCCGAAAGTACAGTATTGTGCAAGCACCTGTCCGACGCCGCGTCCGGGTCGGTAGGCGAAGCTGAAATCAGAAAACCGCACCTCTGCCTGTTCCGTAATTGCGTGAATGATCGCATATTGGACGACAGAGTCAAGCGCAGTCAGCTTTGCCAGCTGGCGAAATCCGCCGTGCAGCTTGGCGATCCGGAAGCCGCTTGCAGGCATGGGCGCATAACGGCCGCGGGCGATGTCCTTTGCCCACACGGCCCCGTTGATTTCTATCCACATAAGTGCATTCTCGGCTGACATACCGTCAAAGCCCGGCTTGAAGCCCTTCTTTTTCAGAAATTTGGCCTGCTCAAGCAGGTAATCTTTATCGGCGATTTGTTTCAGTATCATCGTTCATAGAAAATCATCTCCGTCTCAGAAGAAGCGGATAGAATGATTTCTCCTCAAAAGGGATCATTGCAGAAGCGGAGCCGACACTCCGTAAAAAGCACCCTGCGACAGCCTCGGCAGACGCAAAACGCCTGTTTTTCACCGTTATCATAGCATATTTGGCAAAATGACGCAATATTTTTTAGTGAACAATCCTCTCTTCTTCGAAGTGTTTTTTGCAAACTCCAAAGAATTGCCGACATTTTGCTCGATGTTCACTAATAAAAAACGGTATGTTTTTGAAAAAGCGCACTTGACAGCACCGCATATTGTTGTTATACTGTAATCGAACACAATTTGTTGTGCTGCATTAACCTCTATAAGGGATTGAAACTTACTGGTGCTGGCGACGACACTTGCGATTGGCGTCCTGCATTAACCTCTATAAGGGATTGAAACTTGGTTATGATAATCACGCTCTGATTATGAGCACAACTGCATTAACCTCTATAAGGGATTGAAACTTAAGTCAAATGATTGGCAAGCAGATAAATTGCAACTGCATTAACCTCTATAAGGGATTTAAAA
>R25__coassemble_1631_pt1 | contig 10956 bp, 9 predicted proteins | sample R25__metabat2_low_PE_026 | metagenome-assembled genome bin R25
GCAGATCCTTCACTTCGTTCAGGATGACACAGAAAACGGCAGCAGATCCTTCGCTCCGCTCAGGATGACACATTGTTGGAGGATGCAGATCCTTCGCTCCGCTCAGGATGACACTTAAAACGCATCGCACCTTCGCATTTTGCCGTAGGGGCGAACTGCGTTCGCCCGAATGCACAAACCGTACTTTCCGGCAACGGGCGGCCGCAGGTCGCCCATACGCAGGGTGCGGCGTTGTTCCGTGCAATGCCGCTTCGCAGATGGGCTGTCGGGGACGCCATCCCCTACCACTCGTTTTCCAGTGCGGTGATCTTATCCACGCGGCGCTGGTGGCGTCCTCCCTCAAAGGGGGTATCCAGCCACACATCCACGATCTCCAGTGCCAGTTTTTCGCCCACGGCACCTGCACCCATCGCCATCATATTGGTGTCGTTGTGCTGTCTCGTCAGGCGGGCACTCATCTTGTCGCTGAGCAGGGCACAGCGGATGCCTTTGATCTTGTTTGCCACGATGGAAACGCCGATGCCGGTGGTGCAGACCACGATCCCCCGGTCACATTCGCCCGAAGCGACCGCCCTTGCCGCAGGTGCGGCATAATCGGGATAATCGCAACTTTCCAAAGAATTTGTCCCGAAATCGCGGTAGGAAAGCCCCCGCTCGGTCAGATGTTGTTTGATCGCTTCCTTCAGCGCAAGTGCGCCGTGGTCACAGGCAAGTGCTATCATTGTATCTTCCTCCGTTTTTTCAATTCAAAGCGTCCGGCGGCAAAAGTGCGATGACTGCCGCACAGCGCGGACACAGACCGTCCGCATTTGCCTGTTCGGAGTGCATCCAGCAGCGCGGGCACTTCTCGCCCTTTGCTTCGGTGACTGCAACCGTCAGACCGGGGAAATTCGTCCCCTTGCCGACGACGGCATCCTCTGCAGGTGCTGTACCCACCGTGCAGGCAGAGACAATGAACAGTTCCGGCAGATCCATTCCGTCAACTGCCGCAAGAGCCGCCTTTGTGCCGGCATCCTCGGCAGACAGTCCGACACAGGCTTCCAATGCCTTGCCGATGCGCTTTTCCGCACGGGCAGCCTCCAGCACACCGTTGACATCCTCACGGAGTTTGATCAGCGTGTCCCATTTTGCCATCGTATCCGCATCCAGCGCATAGGCGGCAAAAGGTTTGTTCATATCGTTGAACACGATGTTGCGGGTATCGTCCCCGTCCCTGTGCGGCATGGCCTGCCAGATCTCGTCACCGGTGAAGGCAAGGATCGGCGCAAAGAGTTTGGCAAGGGTATCGACGATGAGGTACAGGGCGGTCTGCGCACTGCGGCGTTTCAGCCCGTCGCGCTCCTCACAGTACAGTCTGTCCTTGAGAATGTCAAGATAGAAGGAGGACAACTCCACCACGCAGAAATCGTTGATCGCGTGGGTGATGACATGGAATTCATAATTGTCGTATGCCTTGAAGCAGGTTTCGATCAGGCTGTTGAGTTTGGTGATCGCCCAGCGATCCAGTTCCGACATTTCCTTGGGCGCGACAAGGTGATCTGCGTCAAAACCGTCCAGATTGCCGAGGCAATAGCGGGCAGTGTTGCGGAATTTGAGGTAGTTCTGCGAAAGCTGCTTGAAAATCTCCTTGGAACAGCGCACATCCATATGATAGTCGGCGGATGCCGCCCACAGACGGAGCAGATCGGCACCGAAGTCCTTGGTGATCTCCTCGGGGGCAATACCGTTGCCGAGGCTCTTGTGCATCGCTCTGCCCTCGCCGTCGACCGTCCAGCCGTGGGTCAGGCAGGTCTTGAAGGGCGCACCCTTGCCCAAAGCACCGACAGAGGTGAGCAGGCTCGACTGGAACCAGCCGCGGTACTGATCGGCACCCTCCAGATAGACATCGGCAGGCCAGTTTGTCTCGTCATCCTGCCGCAGACTGCAAATGTGCGTGGAGCCGGAGTCGAACCAACCATCCAGCGTGTCCGTCTCTTTTTCGAATTCCGTACCGCCGCAGTGCGGGCAGGTAAATCCTGTGGGAAGCAGATCATCCGCATCATTCTCAAACCAGACATTGGAGCCGAACTGCGCAAACAGGTCGGAGACACGGGAAATCGTTTCCTCGGTGCAGACGGGCTTTTTGCAGGACTTGCAGTAGAACACGGGGATCGGCAGACCCCAGCGGCGCTGACGGGAGATGCACCAATCGGCACGCTCGCGGATCATACTGATCATACGGTCTTTGCCCCATGCCGGTGACCACGAAACATCCTCACAGGCAGCCGCCGCCTCGTCCTTGAATGCATCCACGGAGCAGAACCACTGCGGTGTGGCGCGGAAGATGATGGGGCTCTTGCAGCGCCAGCAGTGCGGATAACTGTGGATGATGTCTTCGGAGGCAAACAGCGCGCCCGATTCTTTCATATCCGCCAGAATGACGGGGTTGGATTCGTCCGTCTTCATCCCGGCATATTTGCCGGCATAGTCGGTATGTCTGCCCCGATCATCCACGGGGACGATCAGTTCCATCCCATAGCGCATACAGGTCTGATAGTCGTCCGCGCCGAAGCCGGGTGCCGTGTGGACACAGCCCGTGCCGGAATCCATCGTGACATACTCCGCATTGAGCAGGCGGGAGGTCTTGGGCAGGAAGGGATGGTCGGCAAGCATATTTTCAAAAAAACTGCCGGGATGCGTCTCGACGATCTCAAAGTTCTCAAAGCCGCCGATCTTCATCACCTTTTCGGTCAGGGCTTCCGCCATAATGTAGCACTCGCCGTTGGGTGCCTTGACGATGGCATAACTCTCACGCGGATGCAGGCAGATGCCCATATTGCCGGGCAGCGTCCAGATGGTGGTCGTCCAGATGACGAAGAACAGATTCTTGCGGTCAAAGCCGGACAGTTTGCCCAGATCGTCATTCATACGGAACTTGACATAGACCGTGGTGCAGGGATCATCCTGATATTCGATCTCCGCCTCTGCCAGTGCCGTCTCGTCCTTTGCACACCAGTAGACCGGCTTCAGGCCCTTGTAGATGTAGCCCTTGCGGTACATCTCGCCGAAGACCCTGACCTCTTCCTTTTCAAACCGCTTGTCCATCGTGCGATAGGGGCGGTCCCAGTCGGCAAGGATGCCCAGCCGCTTGAACTGCTCCCGCTGACGGTCGATGAAATCCTGTGCAAAGGCTTCACACGCCTTGCGGAATTCGGGAACGGACATCGCGTTGCGGTTGAGTTTGTTTTTCTTGATGATGGCGGATTCGATCGGCATACCGTGGTTGTCCCAGCCGGGGGTATAGGGGGTGTCGAAGCCCCGCATCGCGTGACTGCGGACGATAAAGTCCTTCAGCGTCTTGTTGAGCGCGTGACCCATATGGATATCGCCGTTGGAGAACGGAGGACCGTCGTGCAGGATGAACTTCGGCTTGCCTGCGTTCTTTTTGCGCAGTTCGTGATAGACATCGATCTTGTTCCAGCCCTCCAGCATTCCCGGCTCCCGCTGGGGCAGACCGCCGCGCATCGGGAAGTCGGTGTTGGGAGTGATGATGGTGTTTTTGTAGTCCATAAGTGTATCTTCCTCCAAAGTTTTACTTTGATTTTTCTGCTTTTTGATGTGTGTTTGCGTTTCGTGTCATCCTGAGCAAAGCGAAGGTTCTGCCTCCGATGACTGCAAGTAGATCCTTCGTCGCTCCGCTCCTCAGGATGACACGATATTCGGGGGGCGCAGATCCTTCGCTTCGCGCAGGATGACACACCTTTGGTGCAGTGCGGCTGCGCCTTCGGCGACGGACGACCGCAAGGGTCGCCCCTACGGGTGCGGTGCAAATCTGACCACTGGGCGCGAAAACAAAAACACCTCTGCCCCGGTTAAGAGACAAAGGTGTTTTCCTCTGCGGTACCACTCTTGTTGCAGTGCTGCTGCACCGCCGCTTTTGCACGGGGTAACGGGCGTGAACCGTCCCGGTCTACTTGGGGAAACGGCGAACCGTTTTCCTGTTCGGCGGGAAACTCCGGGGTGATCTCATAGCGATGCAGTACCGGCTTGCACCGACCGCCGGCTCTCTGCGCCTGCAAACGCCATAACTGTCCCCTTCTGCGCTGTTTTGTTATTTGGTCGGACGGTAATTCGGTCCGAACTGAAGATTGTCGAATTTGTCGCTCTGCCGCTCCGGCTTGAGTGTCGGGATCGCCTTTGTCGGCTCCTGCACGGCGGTCTCTGCACCGACCAGTCTGCCGACGCTCTGCTCGATCTCGTCCGCGATGCGCTCCGCATCACTGTCCGGCTTTTCGGGAGCAGGCTTCGGCTCGTCCTTTTCGGATTCGTAGTCGTATGCTCTGCGCACCGGCTCTTTCCGGACGGCGGCTTCGGCATCCAGTTCCATCAGTTTCAGTCCGCCGAGCACCTCCAGTTGTTTTTGGATGTTGCCCTCCACAGCGGAGATAAAATCCTTTGTTGCCGCCTTGGCACGGTTCAGCCTTTCTTTTTCCGCGTGGATCGCCGCATCGGTGTCGCGGGTGCAATCGGCGGCCTTTGCCTGTGCTTCTTCGGCGATCGCCTTGGAGCGTTTTTCCGCCTCCGCGATCATCTCGTCACACTTTTTCTGTGCCGTCTGCTGTGCCTGCTTGAGAGTTTCCTCCTGCGCACGGTACTCCTCCAGTTTTTCCACCAGAAGGCGCATCTTGCTTTTGAGCACCGCGTTCTCTTTGTAGAGCGTCAGATAGTCCTGCGTCAGCGGCTCCAAAATCTCGTCCACCGATTGCATATCATAGCCGCCAAAGACCGCTTTTTCAAAGGAAATGGCTTCAATGTCCTGTGGGGTGATCATAGTGCTTCTCCCTTTCTCTGTCTGTCAGGGGCAGGATCAGAAGTACAGACCGTTGTTTTCCAGTTCCTCCATCAGATCACCGACGATATCGACATTGTACGGTGTGATAATGTAGGTGGAAATGGCGACCTTCTTGATCTTGCCGTCCAGCGCATACGCACTGCCGGACAGGAAATCGACCAGACGGCGCGCAACATCCTTGTTGGTGGATTCCAGATTCAGAACGACTGCCTTTTTGTCGCGCAGATGGTCTGCGATCTCGGACACGGTATCAAAGCGATCCGGCTTGACCAGAACGACCTGCATCTGGGGGTTGCTGTTGAGGTTGACGACTCTGCCGCCGCCGCTGACCGGGCGGGACTCTGACGGTCTGGAGGAAAAAACGGAGCGTTTGGGTGCAGCAGGTGCCGGTTCTTCTTCCTCTTCGTAATCGTCAAAATCGTCCTCGTCCTCTTCGGAATAGGGTCTTGTCAGTTTTTTCAGCTCATCCATAAATCCCATAGTGTGCCTCCTGTATATCCTATATTTTTTTATTTTTGATAGTTCCGCCGGCCGAAAATCGCCGTTCCGACGCGGATCATCGTTGTGCCCTCTGCAATAGCATCTTCAAAATCGTCCGACATTCCCATTGAGAGACACACCATATTGACATTATCGTATTTTTTTTCGCTTATGTCAACAAAAAGGTTGCGCATTTTTGCAAAATATTCACAATTATCTCCTTTTTTTTGGCTGATGGGAGGAATTGCCATCAATCCGCACAGGCAAACACCGGGAAAATTTCCCATTTCTGCCGCTGTTTGGAGTGCCTGCTCCGGGGTGTAGCCGGATTTGCTCTCCTCCGCACCGATGTTGACCTCCAGCAGGATCTTTTGGCATATCCCCTTTTGCAGGGCGGTCTTGCTGATGCTCGCCAACAGTTCCGGACGGTCAACGGACTGAATGAGGTCAACGGCACCGACGACCTGACGGACCTTATTGGTCTGCAAATGCCCGATGAAATGGACAGGCTTGCCCCCGTATGCTCCGAGCGGCTGTTTTTGGAGCAGTTCCTGCACACGGTTTTCTCCGCAGCAGTCCACGCCTGCCGCGACTGCCTCCTTCACCCGCTCGGCACCGTTCATCTTTGTCGCGGCACACAGCAGAATGTCCGACGGGTTTCTGCCGCAGGCAAGAGCCGCCGCATCCATTCTTGCACGGATCGCCGCAATATTTTCCGCGACCGTCATTCGATCATCACCTTTCCGTCAAAAAGTTCGTCCTCCGACAAAATGACCTCATCCCCGGGCCAGAGATTGTCCGTACTGCTCTGATCCTGCCGGACGATCACGCTGTCCTTGCCGTAATACAGCGGTGTCACGGTCTTCCATTCCGCCTCCGCACCCTCCAGAACATAGACCCCTGTCTCGCCGTCTTCGTTGACATACAGTGCCGTCTTCGGAATACGAAGCCCGTCCTTGTAGCCAAAAATGATATCTGCGGACTGCTCCCGCAGGGAGACCGCATTCTGGATATAGTCGTTGCTTTTCAGCACCAGGATCTGTCTGCCGTCTTCGATCTCTCCGATACGCTTGATCGTCATACGGGCATCCCCGTAAAAATCGTGGGAAAAATGCACCGACAGGGTGTCATCCTTGTCATAGTCATCCATCGCGCCCGCCTCGACCGTGGTGACATAGTACCAGCCGATGTCCGTCACCAGCCTGCCGATCTGCCGTTCCGTCACGGGTTTTCGCTGATCGGCAATGGCATCAAACTGCGACACGGTCATAGACATGATGCTTTCGCTGTCAAGCAAGGTCTCATAGCCGTCCACCGACGCACCGAAATAGCCTGCCGTTTCCGCCGTGATGCTGCGCGATGCCGTGCTGTTTTGCGCATAGAGCGCATTGAGTTCGTCTTTCGTCTGTGTGATCCGTGTCCAGATCGCGTCTGCCGTGTCATCGGAGGCATAGCGGCGCAGGATGTAGGATTTGAGCTGTGCCGCCGTTCCCTCGGCAAAATCCAGACTTCTTCGGTTTACATAAATCGAAAACTGCCCGATCGCCTGTGAAATATCCGCATCCAGCGTTGCCGCATCCGCGTCCGAAGCGGAATAAGAATAAGCATATTCCAACTGCTCCAGTTCGGTTTCCTTCTGCTCGATCTCTAACTGTGTTTTGCGCGCCTGCTCACTGTCATAGCAGTTTGCAACGACCTGACCCTTGCCGACACGCTCTCCGTCCGTGCGCATCAGCACCACGATGCTCTCACCGCTCTCGATCACCTGCTCGTCACGCACGACAAAGCCGGTCGTGGAGATCCCATCACCGACTTTGTACGCAACTGCCGTATATGTGGTGTATCCGCCGCCGTTGGAGTTCAGGATGGAGAACAGAAAATATGCCGCCACCAAAACGGTCAGGATCGCCACGACGATTTTCATATAGGTGCTGCCCTGCTTCATAACCGCTCCTTCTGCAGGGCAGACCGCATCAGCCCTGCGTCTGTGCCTTCACGGGATGCGACGGCACCACCGTGGAGATCGCGTGTTTATAGATCATCTGCTGCTTGCCCTCGGTCAGAAGGATCACCACAAAACTGTCAAAGCCCGCGATCATCCCTTTCATCTGAAAGCCGTTCATCAGAAAGACCGTGACAAGCTGCCGTTCTTTCCGCATCTCGTTCAAAAAAACTTCCTGTAGATTTTCGATGTTTGCCATAAGTATTCCCTCTCTTTTTCCGGCGCGATACTGTGCTGCCCGCGCCTGTAATACTTACAGTGTAGCATCTTCAAATGTCAAAATCCGTCGAAGCCTGCACAATTTGCAGTGCCTGTGCGGAAATATCCTCCGTGCCGTGACGGATCAGCCAGCGGATGTCCGCATTGCGGCGGAACCATGTCAGCTGCCGCTTTGCATAGCGGCGGGAGCCTTGCTTGATCGCCTCCACCGCCTGCGCCGGTGTCCGTTCTCCGCGGATCGCCTGTGCCAGTTCCTTATAGCCGATCGCCTGCATCGCAGTGCATTTTGCGGGAATGCCGTCGGCAAGAAGCGACCGGACCTCCGCCTCCAGTCCGTCTGCCATCATCTGATCCACCCGCCGGTCGATGCGGGCATAAAGCGTCTGCCGATCTGCAAAATCCAGCCCGAGCCATACCGGGTCGTATTTCGGCGGGATCTGTCTGCTTTGGGCATTGTGCCACGAGATCGGCAGTCCGGTCTCCAGAAAGACCTCCATCGCCCGGATGATACGCTTGCGGTCGGACAGATGCAGACGCTCCGCCGTTTCGGGGTCGGCATCCTTCAGCATCGAATAAACACTTTCAATGCCCTGCTCGTCGGCATACTGCTCCAGCAGTTCCCGCTGTCCCGTGGAGGGAAACGGTGCAAAACTTCTTCCCGCGATCAGACTGTCCATATACAATCCCGTGCCGCCGCAGAGGATGACAGTCTTCCTGCGCGCAAGAATATCCTGTACACAGGCATCCGCCGCTTCCACATAGCGGCTGACGGAATAGTCCTCGTCCGGCTCCGCAACATCGAGCATATGATGGGGGATCCCCTGCATTTCTCCGGGCGTGGGCTTTGCCGTGCCGATGTTCATCCGGCGGTATAACTGCATAGAGTCACAGGAGACGACTTCCCCGTCCAGTGCTTTTGCAAGCGTGACGGCAAGCCCCGTCTTGCCCGATGCCGTCGGTCCGACAATACAAATAATATTTTTCATACTTTCATTCCATCGGTAAATCGGAATTTGAATTATTGTGTCATCCTGAGCGCAGCGAAGGATCTCGTCCCGATATTACGATAGCAGATCCTTCGCTTCGCTCAGGATGACACAAGGAACAGGTGCTGACCACTGACCACTGATCACTGACCACTGACCACTGACCACTGACCACTGACCACTGACCACTGATCACTGCACCCTCATGAACTGCTTTTCCGACTGCTTTTTCGTCAGTGTGATGCAGATGGGTCTGCCGTGCGGGCAGTATTTGAGATCATCACGGGTCAATACCTCTTTGACCAGTGCCGCACGGGACACCGCATCCGTATGCCATCCGGCTTTGATCGCCGCCTTGCAGGCAACGGAGTGCAAAAGTCCGTCACGCACCGTTTCCGGCTTGTCACGCTTGCCCTGCCGCAGGTGCTCGGCAAGTTCAGACAGACTTGCTTCGGCACCGTCACCGTCCAACTCGGCGGGGATCTGCCGCAGCAGCACCGTTCCGTCTCCGGCATCGTCCAGATCGTAGCCCAAAGTCAGGAGCAGTTCTCTGTTCTGCACCAAAATTGCCGCATCTTCTTTGTCTAATTCACAGGTCAGCGGAGTCATGAGACTCTGTCCCATCACCTCCTGCGGCTGTGCTTTCAGTTTTTCAAACAGAATGCGCTCGTGCGCTGCGTGCTTGTCGATGAACAGCACCGTCTCGTCCTGCTCGACGATGATATAGGTGTTGAGGACTTCACCGACCACGGTGAAGTCGGAGTTCGGAGTTCGGAGTTCGGAATTGTTTTCCGTGATTTCAGTCTGTACGGCAGGGGGAAGCTCGGAATACGAAATGCGGGATTCGGAATAATTTTCCGTTATTTCGGTCTGTGCGTTCGCCTTAGGCAGATCCTTCGCTTCGCTCAGGATGACACCGGAACGGGGTGCGGAAGAAGACGGGATATAGACCGTGTCGTGAACCTCCGGGGGCTTCTTTTCACTGCCGAAGACTGCCTGTAACACGGCTTGGCTCGGTTCGGTCTTTTGGGAGGCAGAAACCGCAGAAAGGAAGGTCTTATACTCTTTTGCATCCATTGTGCGGTAAAAATCTTTTTTCGGCTGCGGTGCAGATGTCGGCTTTTCGGGCACAGGTGCTTTCTGTGCACTTTCTTCGGTCTTCGGTAATTCCGAATTCCGAACTCCGAATTCCGAATTCAGTTTCATTTCCACCCGTCCGCTTGTGCGGTTGAGTGCGGCAAGGACACCGTAATGCACCGTGTCAAAGACTTCCCGCTCGTTGAGGAATTTCACCTCGGTCTTGGCGGGATGCACATTGACATCCACCATCGACAGAGGAATGTCGATATTCAGAACACAGGACGGAAAACGACCGACCATGATCTGATTGCGGTATGCCTCCTCCAATGCCGCCGTCAGCGTCTTGGAGCGGACATACCGGTGATTGATGAAAAAGATCTGCTGACTGCGGTTGCCGCGGGTCGCCGTGGGCTTTGTGACATAGCCTGTCAGTTTCAGACGCTCCCAGCCGCTTGCGACCTCGACCGTATCCATGGCGGTCTGCCGCCCGAGCACACAGTAAATGGCGGAGTGCAGATCGCCGTCACCCGGCGTATGGAGCTGCTCCGCACCGTCCCGAAGGAAGCGCACGGAAACCTCCGGATGTGCCAGTGCCTGCTTCTGCACCGCAGAAAAGACTGCCGCACCCTCCACGGAATCCTGCTTCATAAACTTCATCCGGGCAGGGGTATTATAGAACAGATCGCGGACAATGATCGTTGTGCCGACAGGACAGCCGGCAGGCTCGTTTGCCAGCACTTTGCCCGCCTCCAGATGCAGGCGTGTTCCCTCTGCGGCATCAGCGGTGCGGGTGAGCAGGTCGATCTTCGACACCGCCGCCGTCGCCGCCAGGGCTTCTCCGCGAAAGCCCAGTGTGCCGATGGCTTCTAAGTCCTCTTTTTTGCGGATCTTGCTGGTCGCATGGCGCAGAAATGCCGTCTCGGCATCCTCCGGTGCAATGCCGCAGCCGTCATCCGTGACGCGGAGCAGGGTCATCCCGCCGTTTTGAATTTCGACGGTCACGGTTTTTGCACCGGCATCTATGGAATTTTCCACCAACTCCTTGACCACGGAGGCAGGACGCTCCACCACCTCACCGGCGGCGATCAGATCCGCCACATGGGAGGAAAGCTGTACGATCTTCGGCATTGCACGGTTCCTTTCTGTTTTTTTCAGATACAGATTTCGGTAAAAGGTATTTACGGGAATTATGAATTCGGAATTGCGGTGTCCGTAAGCGGACGGTTTTCAACAGAGCGCGGGATCACTGACCACTGACCACTAACCACTGACCACTGACCACTCACCACTAACCACTGACCACTGACTCCGCTCTTTTCACGTCTCCAAGCATTTGCTTCACCTCGACCAAGATGTTC
>R25__coassemble_1666_pt1 | contig 10787 bp, 10 predicted proteins | sample R25__metabat2_low_PE_026 | metagenome-assembled genome bin R25
ATATGATCCGGCTGATTTTAGCGGCGCAGGGAGGCGATAGCGTATGACGGAGATCCTTCGCTAACGCTCAGGATGACACATAAAAATAAAAAAACGGAGGAAAAAAATGAAAGCATATATTTGTTCGGCTGCCGGGATTTTCGGCGGCGCCGTCGCGTGGCTGTTCGGAGGCTGGTCTGCCGCCATCATCGTGCTGCTGGTTTGCATGGCGATCGACTACATCACGGGGCTGATCGTGGCGGGGGTTTTTCACAAAAGCCCTAAATCGGCAAACGGCGGTCTTGAAATCAAAGCCGGCTGGAAGGGACTCTTTCGGAAGGTAGTGACGCTGTTTATCGTTGTCGTTGCGCATCTGATCGATATGCTGCTGGGCGTGGTGTATGTGCGGGATGCTGTGGTCATCGCGTTCTGTCTGAATGAATTCATTTCCATTGTGGAGAACGCGGGGCTGATGGGGATCCCGATTCCCGCGCCGATTATGAAAGGGATTGATCTGCTGAACAATAAATCAGAAGGAGGCAACGGATAATGAGTGTATTAGTTGCGATCGACGCGGGGCACAGCATCAACACCTCCGGGCGCAGATGCAGCAAAGAATTTGACCCCGAGCAGCACCGCGAATGGTGGCTCAACGACCGCGTTGCACGGTTCTTGCAGGAACGGGCGGCGGAGTATGAAGGATTCAACATCCTCCGTGTGGACGACCCGACCGGCGCAGTCGATGTCGGACTGGCAGAACGGTGCAGACGGGCGAATGATGCAGGAGCGGACTTCTTTCTGTCCCTCCATCACAACGCCGGTATCAACGGCGGAACGGGTGGCGGACTGGTGGCATACTGCTGCCGTGGAAGTGTCGAAGGTGCCAAGTGGCGCGATGCACTCTATGACGCGGTGCTTGCCGCAGGGCATCTGCGCGGCAACCGTGCAGAGCCAAAGGTCGAGAAAAACTACGATGTGATCTACAACGCCAACGCCTATGCCGTCCTGATCGAACACGGCTTTATGGATTCGTCCACAGATGTCCCGGTCATCATCACGGATGCCTACGCCAAAGCTTGCGGCTATGCCGAGGCAGACTGCATTGCCGCACGGTTCGGGCTTAAACTCAAAGCCGTTGACCCGCTGGAGGACGCGGCACCGTGGGCGAAGGAAGCATGTCAGAGAGCGATCGACAAGGGGCTGTTCTCCGGGGACGGCACCGGACGCTTCCACTGGCAGGAGCCGGTGACGAGAGAGCAGCTGGCGGCAATTTTGGATAAAGCATTATAAAGAATTGCAAACGCCCTACAGATAAGCTATAATGGCTCATGTAGGGCGTTTTGTTGCTTTTGTTTCGAGCAGAAACTGTAGTCTATTGGTATCAGCTCCTCCGTACTGACTGATAATAATAGAGGCGAGTTTGGGGTTTGTGTTTGCGATCTTCACGGGGTATTGCAGTTTTTTGTGATATTCAAACATATTTACGCCTCCTTGTTTGCGTCGTATTCCCACGGCCACGGGGAAGTCAGCCAATCGTACTTGCCGGTCATTCCCGCCTGCTTCATCGTCAGCGGTCCGCACATTTTTTCATATTGCATCACACCCTGATGGTAGAGTTGTATATACTGTCGGAACAGTTCCAGAGCCTCCTGATCATGCTTATGGGTGTCCAGATACAGACCCAGCTCATTGATCGCAAAACTCAGTGCCTGCAGCTCGTGCATCGGCGTATCGGATTTTTCCTTCTCGTTGACCATTCCCAAAAACGGCAGATCGAGTCCCGGAAACAGTGTGCCGCGCACAAGCCCTTTTTTGGCTTCATAGGTCTGCGGACATTCACTCTGCCCGGGAACATAGGGTACGGCAAGCGGCGCACAGCCGGGGAGCATTCCCATACCGTCACTGCAGCGGTTTGTGTTTGACTGATCCATACAGGATCCTCCTTCCTTTGAGGCGGTTTTACAAAATCCGCCTCTCAAAATCATTCTATGCAAGCGAAGAAATTTGTGTTATAGTGGAATAGTGAAAGATCGCGCCGCATAGAGTTTGCCGAGGCGGTGAAGAATATGCGGTTTTGGAAAAAGTATTATCTGACCTATGTATTTCTGCTGGCGGTCTTCGTCGGCGGTGCGATGCTGATTGAAAAATCGGCGCACCGAGTGCTTCCTGCAAACGCAGAATCTGCGGCACCGTGCCGGTCGGTCGTGATCGATCCCGGACACGGCGGGGAGGATGGGGGTGCTGTGTCTGCCCTCGGCACAAGGGAAAGCAAACTCAATCTTCAGATCAGTCTGCGCATCCGCGATCTGTTTCGTCTGCTGGGGATCCCTGCGGTGATGACACACAGCACGGACATCTCCATTTATGACAGCACGGCGCAGACAGTATCCGAAAAGAAGGTATCCGATCTCAAAAACCGGGTGTCCATCACAAACAGCACACCGAACGCCCTGCTGCTGAGTATCCACCAAAATATGTTTTCTGACGGGAAATACAGCGGCGCGCAGGTGTTTTTTGCGCAGACCGAGGGCAGCGAGGCACTTGCCGAACGGCTGCAGGATCTTCTGCGTGACAATGCCGATCCGTCCAATCACCGCGAGGCAAAGCCCAGCAGTGCGGTGTGGCTGATGGAGCATATCGACTGCACCGGGGTATTGGTCGAATGCGGTTTTCTGTCCAATGCGGCAGAGGAACAACGGCTGAAAACGGATGACTACCAAAAGAAACTCTCCTGTATCATCGTCTGTGGGACGGCGGAGTTTCTTTCTGAGGAGAAATGAACCAATGAAATCAAAATCAATTTTTTTCTGTACCAATTGCGGCAACGAAACGCATCAGTGGATGGGGAAGTGCCCCTCCTGCGGTGCGTGGAACACGATGACAGAGCACATCGAAAAGGACATACCGCCTGCGAGAGCGGCGGCCGGCAGGACTGCGGCGGCGCACAAGCCGAGACTGCTGTCGGAGGTCGAGAGCGGCAGTGAACAACGCTTTACGACCGGTATGCCGGAACTGGACCGCGTACTCGGCGGCGGTGCGGTCAGTGGCTCTCTGGTGCTGGTCGGCGGTGCACCCGGCATCGGCAAATCGACGCTTCTCTTGCAGATCTGCAGTGACCTTTGCCTTGAAAAAAAGGTACTGTATGTATCCGGTGAGGAAAGTGAAAGTCAGATCAGGATGCGTGCAGACCGCCTGAAGGTACACGGCGAGGGTCTTTATGTGCTTGCCGAGACCGAGATGGACGAGATCCTGCGTGCCGTCAACGAACTGGAGCCGGAGATCTTGATCGCAGATTCCGTGCAGACGCTTTATGCCGCCGAGAACACCTCTGCGCCCGGAAGCATCTCACAGGTGAAGGATTGCACGATGGCACTGATGCAACTTTCCAAGTCCCGGGGGATCACGGTCTTTGTTGTCGGTCATGTCAACAAAGAGGGCGCGATCGCGGGACCCAAGGTGCTGGAGCATATGGTGGACTGTGTGCTGTATTTTGAAGGAGAGCGGAACGGACCGTACCGCCTGCTCCGTGCGGCAAAAAACCGTTTCGGTTCCACAAACGAGATCGGTGTATTCGAGATGATCGGTACCGGACTGAAGGAGATCCCGAATCCTTCGGAAATGCTGTTGGCAGGCAGACCGAAAAATGCGCCGGGAACCTGTGTTGCCTGCGCAATGGAGGGAACAAGACCCATTCTTGCAGAGGTACAAGCCCTCCTGTCCCGCAGTACGGCAAATCTGCCGCGCAGGACAACGGACGGCTTCGACTACAACCGTGCGATCCTGCTGTTTGCCGTGCTGGAAAAGCGCGGTGGGATCCGCGTGAGCGACTGTGATGCCTTTATCAATGTCATCGGCGGGCTGAACATTGACGAACCCGGCTCTGATCTTCCGGTGATCCTTGCGGCGGCATCCAGTTACCGCGATACGGCGATCCCACATTCACTTGCCGCGATCGGGGAGGTCGGACTGACCGGGGAGATCCGCAGTGTTTCCAATCTGGAACAGCGACTGAGCGAACTTCACCGTCTGGGATTTGAAAAGTGCATCGTGCCGAGACGCGGAACCGAAAAACTGAAAGCACCGGACGGAATGGAAATGCTCCGTGTACGGAATATCCGCGAGGCGATCGAACTTGCTTTGTCCGAGCCGGTATGATAAAGAGGTATGATAAAGATAACAGGTCTTTTTCTGTTTTGCTTGTTATTTGTGTCTGTGTCTGCTATAATACGGGAAGCAGTGTGTAAACAATGAAGAGCAAGAGGTTTTTTCTATGACATACAAACGAACCCGTGAGGAGCGGGAGCCGCTTTCCGAGGGAATGCTGGAGGGCAGAAATGCCGTGGCAGAGGCACTCAAAAGCGGCAGAACGATCGACAAGGTTTTTATTGCCTCCGGCGAGACGGACAAGGCACTCGGGAGGCTTGCAACGCAGGCAAAGGAAGCCGGTGCTGTTCTCGTGCAGACAGACCGCCGCAGGCTGGATCAGATGAGCCCTACGGGCGCACATCAGGGGATCATTGCGCTGGCGGCGGCACACAGTTATGCCGATCTGGAGGACATATTCACCCGTGCGGGATCGCGCGGGGAAGCACCGCTGATCGTGATTTGTGACGAACTTTCCGATCCGCACAATCTCGGAGCGATCCTGCGTTCGGCAGAGTGTGCGGGAGCGCACGGCGTCATCGTTCCGAAACGGCGCAGTGTCGGACTGACGGCGGTCGTGGCAAAGGCATCTGCGGGCGCATTGGAGTATATGCCGGTCGTGCGGGTCGCAAACATTCCCGCCGTAATGGAGGAACTGAAAAAACGCGGTGTCTGGATCTATGGCACTGCGGCAGACGGCGCGACTGCACTGTATCAGGCAGACCTGAAGGGAGCCGCAGCGATCGTCATCGGAAACGAGGGCGAGGGGATGAGCCGGTTGGTTTCGGAGCACTGCGATTTTCGCATCCGTATTCCGATGCGCGGAGAGATCTCATCTCTGAACGCATCTGCGGCGGCGGCGATCGTGCTTTATGAGGCAGTACGCCAAAGAGGATAACATACCGCTATCCGGTCACATTCCGAAAATAAAGGAGCTGACAGTTTTTTGCTGTCAGCCCTTTGTTTTTTAAAACCATTCGGAGCAGGTCTCCGGTACCGCAGTGAAATCGGTGCGGCGCTGTGCCAGCAACCATTCGATCATATCTGTTTCTTCATAGGCTTTTTCGATGCCGTCATTGTGACCGCTGCCTGTAAGCACTCTGCAACGGACATCTGCGCCCGCAGTTTGCAGTGCATCGGAAAGCATCCGCGTGTACACATAGGGGACAGCCTCGTCGCAGTCACCGTGAACGGCATAAACGGGGGTACTGCGCAGATTGCCGCACCTCCACGACATTCCACCGCCCGCAACGGGCGCGATCGCGGAGAAGAAATTCGGATAGGTCATTGCAAGCATCCATGTGCCGAAACCGCCCATACTGGAGCCTGTCAGACAGATGCGATCTTTTCGGATCGAGTACTGTGCGGCGATCCTGTCGATCAGTGCCTTTACCCGATCGACGATATTGTCCCACACATATTCCACCGGACACTGCGGACACAAGATCACGGCAGGGAAGTCCTTCCCCTCTGCGACCAGACGCGGGACGGCATGGCGTGTCAGGTGAGAAAGATCGGTGCCTCGCTCTCCTGCGCCGTGAAGATAAACAAGCAACGGCAGGTCTGACAAAGACCCGTCAGAGGGTATGGAGAGCAGATATCCCAAAGAGTTTACGATTTCGGAAACTGCCTGTGTTTTCATCATTCCCGGCATCCTCCGATCAGAGAACTTCACCGCCGGAGACGATCACATCACGGTAATAAAATGCAGAGTCCTTCCAAATGCGTTTTTTCGTTTCATAGTCGGTATAGACAAGGCCGAATCTTGCATCATAACCTTCGCACCATTCAAAGTTGTCCATCAGCGACCAGCAAAGATATCCGGGGACGGGATAGCCTTCGCTGACAGCGCGTTTCAGACCCGAGAGATATTCTTTCAGATAGGAAACGCGGCGTTCATCGTGGATACAGCCATCTTCCGAAACGGTATCATGGAAAGCTGCACCGTTTTCGGAGATCATGATCGGAAGGTGATAACGCTCGTAAAAAAAGCGAATGTTCCAGTAGGCACATCTGCCGTCGATGACCCAGCCCAGGTCGGTCTTGCGATCGGGCGGCAGAAGATCGGTTTCGGCAGGGCCGTTTGTAAAGGGTGCATAGATGTTGATGCCGAGAAAATCCGGGTCGCATTTTGTCTCATGGAGGACTTCGTCGGGGATACGGTGTTTCCCGCCGACGGTAACACCCTTTCCCAGCAGAATGGAATCACACCACCAACGGTTGTAAAGATCTCCCGCAAAACTGTCAAAGGTGCCCTGCCGCGCCTCTTCGATCGTGGCTTCGTCTTCTTCCTTTGCGACGAATGCGCCGACGGAAACGGCAAGACCGATCTTCGGCTCGCGCTTCGCATTTTTGCGAATGATTTCCACAGCCGCCTTGTTTGCCCGCAGACAGTTGCAGCTTGCCGGAACAAACAGGGCTTCGTCTTTGATGAACGGTGCGTGAGCACCAGTGACATAGCCGTTGTGGATAAAGTTTGACGGCTCGTTGACCGTAAACCACCATATTATCTTGCTGTTTTCGGAGGAAAAATATGGTTGTCAACGATGTGTTATTTGACGCTTTTTCTACGGAAAATGTTTTGAATTTTTGCACAAACGCAGAAAATTTGATGTTTTTTACAAAAAGTCCTGCAAATATTACCGTCGACAGTGTTTCAGCGGAAAAAGCCGCTTTTCAGATGCTGTATCTGAACCCCGAGCAGTCATTACAGGTGGAAAAACGCTCGCAGACCTTTCTGTATGACTGTGCGGTGTTCACGCTGACGGAAGAAGAACACGCAGTCTTCGATGTGTTGCCACTGCCGACAAATATGCCGTCTGCACCGCCGAATTTTTCCGAGCTTAGTTCCATTATGCGTCTGCTATACGAGATCTTCTATTCTGCAGACCGTTACCGTCCGGAAAAGTTGGAACTGCAGCTCAAGAATTTAATTTACTGCATTGCCGCAGGGGATGACGAGAATGCGCCGCTTCCGGAGTCCCGTTCAGAACTGCGTCTTCGCAGTCTCCGGATCCTGCGGACAAAGATGTCCGACGATCCTTCACAGTTTTCCGATGTAGCACAGGCAGCAGCCTCTATCGGATTGAGTGTGTCCCGACTGGAGCATTTGTATCAGCAGTATTTCAGCACCAGCTTCACCGAAGACCTGATTCGTGCGCGTCTGCGCCGTGCAAGCCGACTGCTGCAGTCCACCGACTGGTCAAATGAAGAGATCGCCCGCGCCGTCGGCTACGGTACGGAGAGCAATTTCTATCGGCAGTTCAAGCGCAGCACCGGAATGACGCCCAGTGCCTTTCGGAAATATAAGCCGCTGACAGTATAAGCGCAGCCCCGGAACACGGCTTGTGTTCCGGGGCTGTTTTTTTGCAATCGATTCACCTTGCGGAATAGGCATTTGCGGAGGTGCCGTAGTTGTACAGTGCCTGCACAAGGACTGCAAGGTTTGCGTTTTCGCTGTCCTGTGTTCCGCAGATATAGGTGTTCACGCTGTAACTGACTGTTCTGCCGACGGGTTCGCCGCCCAGTTTGAAACTTGCCGTCACTGCATCGTCAAATTCGGTCGCCTTGATGCCGCAGAATGTCACACTGTATTTGCCGCCACCTATGTTTTCAAATTTTGTAAATGTCTGCGTTCTGCCGTTGATGCTCACTTCTACAGACAGCCCGTCAACGGACTGCGCCGTGAAGGTGAAACGCATGGAAAGGTCGTTTGCAAGACCGAGCGTTGCGGAATACCAGTCGGCAGCAGTACTCTTTTCGCCGGTGAAGGTGACCTTTTTGCCGGAAAGAGCTGCAGAGGTGCTCGGTGTGAGGTTCAGACCGCTTGTCACGAGGGCATCGGTCTTATAGCCGGTGTAGATCTGTGCCGCCGCACCGTAGGTCAGAAGGTCGGACAAGAGGGTGACGAGCCTTGTGTCGTCCGTCTTTGCCAACTGACTTTCGCAATAAGCGCGGACGCTGTATTCCGACACAGTGTCGGAAGCGGTCTTGCCGCTCTTCTTTGCATAGAGCGTTGCGCAGATGTTGTCGCCGAGGCACTGCGGCATCACGCGGGTGAATGCGAAGCAGTATCTGCCGTTTTCGTCCACGGTGTAATCGCGCACGGTAATGTTACAGTCGTGGTAGTTGAAGACCATATAGGGGTCCGTATAGTCTGCGGGAACTTCTGCGGCATAGATGACATTGATGTTTTCATCGATGTGCAGGTAGGCTGCACAGAGTTTGAGGATCTGCGGCGCTTCGCCCGTGCCGTAGTTGACGGTCAGCCGCCAGCAGGTGCCGTCTGTGCCTGCAAAGTACGCAGCACACTCGCTCGGTGTCAGGCAGGGACCTGCCGCATTCTTCACACGGAAGCGAAGCGTGAACAGTGCACACGCGCTTTCGACCGGAACGGTCGATGCAAGGGAAATATTCACTGCACCGTCCTTCACACCCGCAGCAAGCGCACCTTCGAGATCGGCATACGCGGCGTAGTTTGCACCGTCAGCCGCAATCGGTTCAAAACTGTTGGCATCGTACGGAAGCACGAGGTCTGCCGCTGTGAGACCGCTGCCTTCGCTGACACTGCAGATCACGGTCAGGATATCACCGTTTCGAACTGCAGAGAAATTCAGGGTCGCTTCGCGTTCTTCCGGCTCTGCGGGAGCAGCACCCAGCAATCTGCGTGCCGCAGGCAGGATGTTGGAGATGCTCGCGCCGTAATGGATGAGTTTCCGGTAACTGCCGTTGATACATTCATAGATGCCGAAGTCGCGGAAATAAGTGATGACATCCTGCAATGTCGCCATGGCAAGCGCAGGATAATAGGGCTCGAGCGTGTCGATCAGCCAGCCGGTGGGCGTTGCCCAGTAAGCACCGTTCTGATATTCACCCTCGTTAACGCCGGACAGAAGCCGCTGCCAGTATTCACCGGGCGCGGTATGGCGGAGTTGACCCATCTGCACAAGACCGTCATAATTTGCGGCGATGTAATCCGCAATGCTCTTTTTCAGTGATGCATCCATCGGGAAGCCGATAGACACGGCATAGCAGCTGCCCCAGATATCGGACTGGCAGCAGTCAATCGTTGCGGCATTGAGCATACCGTCGGCATTGCGGAAGGTAGAAACCAGCGCATCCTCGATCCGCTGTGCGCCGAGAGAGGCAACGCTACAGTCCAGATCAAATGCGGTCTGCCATTTTGCTATGATGGAGTACGCCTGCCACAGAAGCAGGGATTCTTTCATCAAAGAACCCGTCTTGCACACGCAGTCCGTGAAGCCGTAGGGTGAATGAGGATTGAGTTTGTCGTTCCAGACAAGGCCGTTTTCATCCTTCGCGATGGCATCCAGTGCTGTCATCAGCGTGTTTTCCCACTTGGTGAAGAATGCCCGTGCATCTTGCTCGTCCATCCGCGAAAGCGCGCTGTCCATTGCAATGACGATGAAACTGTTGTTGTCAAGGTTGGCGCGTTCAAAGGGCATATCGCCTGCTGCGTAGTTGACGGTGCCGTTTGCATAGACACGGTCGGGCAGCCAGCAGTCGCCTTCGTGGACGTGCGCAAGCAGGTATTCGATGCAGGCAACGGCATTCTCCGTGGGGATGTAATCGCCGCCGTATTCCAGCATATAGGTAAAGTCGCGGGTCCATAGGGCGTTATAGTTCTTCACGCCGTCGGGCGTGTACATCGGCACGCCGTTGTTCGCGTAGACGATGCTGCCCTCGATTTCGCTTTTTGCCCAGGCTTCTACCAGCGCCAGTGCCGCTGCGGGATCGTTCTCATAGTCGTAGATCATATCATTTATACCGAATGCAGTGAAGGCGGTACCGCGGGTATCGGCGAAGAAACTGATTTCCTTCACCTGCCGCAGCATTGCGGTCTGTGCGTTTGAAAGGGCGGGAACTGTCTGCCCGCCGAGGAATGTGCCGCCGCAGAAAGCGAGAAGTTTGGGCTCTGTGCGGTTGTCAAGGATCAGGCGGACCGTGCCGGAACAGATGCCGAAACTCTGCGTCTCACCGTTTGCGCTGACCGAAAGGATGCCGTTCTGCCTTGCCGCAGTAATGTCCAGCACGGCAGTGCCGTCTGTCAGCATAAGACCCGCCTGTGCGTTCTCTGGCAGGGAAAGTTCGACCTGCGCGTACCATTTTTCCGGCAGGGACTTGCAGTAGCTGATGCCCTGTCCCGGTGTGCCTGCGGTAATGACACCGGCAGCATCGGTGAAGGTAGCAAGCTGCCAGTCGGCAAGCCTGAGATCGAAGTTGCTACGGTCAATGACCCAGTGACCGTTGAACCGATATTCATTTGCATCCGGCTCCGAAAGCATACCTGCTGCACGCAGGGATCGCGTTTCGGGCGCTTTTGCGAGAATGAGATAGGCATCCAGTGCGTTGATCTGACTGTCTTTGTTATAGTCAGCCAATTTTTTCTGTGCGGCAGTCAGTTCCGTCACGCCTGCGGCATATTCGCAGATGCACTGTGCATCCATCGCATCGACCGTTTCGTCCTGATTTACGTCGCCGGGGGCATAGATCGGAGGTGCGGGTTCGACGGTGATCTGCTTTTCCGCGCTGAGGACATTGCCGCTGTAGTCGGTGATGTTGAGCGTCACGGCGGAAACACCTGCGGTCGTAAAGCGGAAGTTCACGGTCTTTCCGGTGCCGATCCTGCCGCCGTTGCGCAACCA
>R25__coassemble_1671_pt1 | contig 10767 bp, 7 predicted proteins | sample R25__metabat2_low_PE_026 | metagenome-assembled genome bin R25
GTATATACGATCGGCAGCAGTGTGATGCTTGCTGTTTCCAAACTCAAACGCCGATTCAAAAACCTGAAGGTATGTGCCATTGTTGCTGACCTTCCGAATATGTCCTGCCTGTCCTCGGATCTTGACCCGATCCGAAAAAGGTTTAATGCTGCCGTTGCAAAAAAAAGCTTCGCCGGTCTGCACAACATTGATTATTTTGTACTTCTGACCGAACAGATGGCGGATTATATGAAAATTTCCCAGCCTTACTGTGTGATGGAAGGGATTGCACAGACATTTGCGTCCTCAGACTTCGAGGCTTTTACAGAATCCGAAATCAAGACGGTCTTTTACGCAGGAACACTGCATAAGCAGTTCGGTATTCTTCATTTGCTGGAGGCCTTCCGAGGAATCCGATCTGAGAACTACCGCCTGCTGCTTTGCGGAACGGGAGATTCTGTGCAGGAGATCCAAACGGCGGCACGGGAGGATAGCCGCATTTGCTTTTTGGGCTTGCTGCCCCGTGAAGAGGTTCTGAAGCACCAAAGAACGGCAACCGTTTTGGTCAACCCCCGTCAGAATATCGGCGAGTATGTGAAATACAGTTTTCCGTCCAAAACGCTTGAGTTTCTTATGTCGGGCAGACCGCTTGTGGCATACAGACTTGCCGGAATACCGGAGGAGTACGACACCTATATCCACTATGTGAAGGACAGTTCTGCAGAAGCATTGCGTGAGAAGCTTGTGGAGATATGTGAAAAAAGTGACTCCGATGAAATAAAAGATCTTTGCCTGCGCGCAAAGCATTTTGTTTCCGAAGAAAAGAATGCAGTTGCCCAAACTAAGATCATCCTGAAAATGCTTGAATTACAAGGAATTGATTTATCACTATGAACAACCAGACGGTAAAACCGAATATTCCGGTCGAGTCCATCTATGAAAAGGCGTATTTTGCACTCGTCCTTCTTCTGTGGTGTGAGTCATCCATTTTACCCTTTTGCCGTGCGTTGCTTCTCCCGCTTGGCTCCCGTATTGCCGATCTGTTCATTCCGTCACTGATAATTGTTACAGTGACCTCTTCTTTGCCTTATCTCATTCGCAGTATCCGGGGTACAGATCTGATTTTTTACTTTTTTGCCGCTCTTTTGTTTTTGCTGCAATATTTTTTGTTTCCGAATAATCAGAGTTATATTCGTTCAAATGCAGCGAGTGTTTTGCTGACTTGCTTTCCGCTGCTTCTTGTCGGTGTCGGTCTTGATATAGAAAAAATCGGCAAAAAAATGTATTTTGCATCTGTTTTGTCCGTGTGGCTGCAAACAATTTACATTCTTTTCTTCAAAAGGATCACAGCCAATACGGTCAATGACGGGAGTATGAACCTCTCTTACGCTATGCTGCCCCATGTCTGTTGGGTGATGTGCAGTTGCTTTGACCGTCCTTCTGCGATAAACATCATCACGGCAGCCCTCGGCGGCATCATGCTGTTCAGCCTCGGCACGAGAGGATCCATGCTCTGCCTGCTGATCTTTGTGGCAGCCTATTTGTTTTTGTTTAAGAAATATAAATATCCGTGGTATACAAAGAGTTTTGTCATTTTGACTTTTGTACTGGCAGTCGTGTTTTTTTACCCGATTCTGAATTTGTTCGGCAGTATTTCCGAAAAACTCGGATTGAGTACAAGATTACTGTCACGGGTATCGGAAAACACTTTTTTCGTTTCCTTGGGAAGAGACAATATTCGGACAGCACTTTTGGAAAGTCTTGCTTCGCGACCGATGGTGGGATACGGACTGTATGCAGACCGGATTACAGCCGGAAGTTATTCCCACAATATCTTGCTTGAACTGTGCTATTCCTTCGGATATCCCATCGGTTGTTTTCTGTTTGTGGGGCTTGCTGTTTTGCTTTTCAAAACCTTGAAAAGATGTCGGCGGGGAGCGGAGCAGGCATTTGTATTGGTTTTGATTTGTTCTTTTTTTGTAAAACTTTTTCTGTCCGGCTCTTTTTTGTCTGAAAAAGGACTGTATTTGCTGATCGGTATGTGTGCCGGAGTCATTCACAGAGGCGGGATGCTTCCTTTGCTGCCGGATATGCAGGGCTCGCAGGTACCGTCTTTTTCGGAAAAGACCGCTGATCGGGAAATGATGCTGCAGAAGGAAACAAGACGGTAAATGAACAATTAAAAAACGATGCATGATTGTGTTGTATTGTGAGGAAGGGACGAAGGACAATCGTCCTCAATCGGGCATATAGGAAGAAGCGTTATGAAGCAGTGGCTAAAGCGAATGTATTATCAATTCCGCAATAAAAAAAAGAATGTAAGAATCGCATCCGGTGCCGTCATCGGAAGAAAAACGCGCTTTGAAGGTGCCAACCGAATCGGACGCAATACCGTGTTTGGCGGTGTGCTTGGATACGGAAGTTATATCGGTGCGGTATCATCGTTGAACGGATCTGTCGGCAGATTTTGCAGTATTGCCGCAGGTGTGCAGGTCATCAACGGATTTCATCCGCTGGATGCAGTTTCAACACATCCCGCCTTTTTTTCAACAAAAAAACAGTGCGGACTTAGCTTTGCTGACTGCACATCCTATAAAGAAACTCGTTGTGCGGAGGGGAAGTATCCGATCGTCATCGGAAACGATGTCTGGATCGGACAAAATGCAATGCTTATGGCAGGAATCCGCATCGGTGACGGTGCAGTTATTGCCGCCGGTGCAGTCGTGACAAAGGATGTTCCTCCATATACGGTTGTTGGCGGCGTTCCGGCAAAAGAGATTCGCAAAAGATTTGACAGCGAAACTGTGGAAAAACTTACAAGGATCGCTTGGTGGAACTGGCCGGTTGAGCGACTGCGGGAAAATGCTGCTGATTTTGCGGATACAGATACTTTCCTGAAGAAATGGGACACGGAAGTGCCCTGAGAAAGTTTTCATTTCCCAAAGGATCGTTTCGACAATTCATTCGGAGTAGACTATGAAAATCTTACACATCGTTTTATCATGCTTTTATGTTGAGGGGCTCGGTTATCAGGAAAATCTTTTGCCAAAGTATCATAAGCTGCTGGGAAATGAGGTCAGCGTTTTGACTTCTGTTTTTCCGAACAGCGGTTTGGGTGATCCGCAATATCGGAAATGCAGAGAATATGAAAATAAAGATTCCGTCCGGGTAATTAAGCTGGACAGAAATGAATTTCACATCTTCGGAAAGGAAATTCGCCTCAACCGCTATAAGGGTGTATATGAAGCACTGGAGCGGTTACAGCCGGATATCATTTTTATTCACGGCTTAACCTCTTTTGCAGATCTGGAAATAGCAAAATATCTCAGAAAGCACCGCGATGTGATCGCTTATGCGGATCAACACACCGACTACTATAATGCCGGCACGGTGACATGGAAAAGTCGGCTGATATTGAAACTTTTATGGCGCCCGATGATCCGCAGACTGCAGCCCTTCATAAAAAAGTTCTGGGGAACGACACCTTGGCGGTGTGATTATTTGGAGAAGGTATACAGGCTTCCGAAAGAAAAAATTGATTTGCTTGTCATGGGTGCGGACGATCGGAAAATCGACTTTTTGCACAGGGAAGACATTCGCAGAAGGATATGCAGGGAATTGCGTGTTTCTGAGGCGGATTTTATCATTGTCAGCGGAGGACGAATCGACCGGGCAAAAAACATACATCTTTTGATGCAGACAGTTCAGGAATTGAATTTGTCGAACCTGCATTTGATCGTTTTCGGTGATCCGCTTCCGGATACAGAAAAAGAATTCCGAATATTTGAAAAGTGTGAAAGAATCCATGCGATCGGCTGGATCCCTGCCGGACAGGTATATGACTATTTTCTGGCTTCCGATCTGGCGGTGTTTCCGGGGACACATTCTGTCCTGTGGGAGCAGGCTTGTGCCTGCGGCATTCCCTGCTTTTTCAAAGACTGGGAAGGAATGCACCATGTGGATGTCGGCGGAAACTGCATTTTCCTCAAAGAAGGAACTAAAGAAGAACTCAAAAGCCAAATCACGGAAATACTTGAGCAACCTGCTTTGCATCGTGCTATGAAAAAAGCGGCGGTCGAAAACGGAATCAAAGCATTCTCCTATCGCCGCATTGCACAGCGTGCGATTGAAGAAGCACAAGAATAATACAGGAAGGAGGGAAACGCTTTGAATAAAAATCAGGTCAAATACGGTGCGATACTGTCATATATTCTGATCGCGCTGAATGCTTTTACCGGTTTTTTTCTTTCTCCGTTTATGCTCAAATGTCTCGGCGAGAGCGAATACGGCGTTTATAAAGCGATTGCCTCCATGACAGCAACAATCTCCGTTATGGAACTGGGACTCGGCGGCACGATGCAGCGATATATTGCCAAGTATGTTGCCGAAAAGGATAAAAAGTCCGCCAATAATTTTTCGGCGATGGGAATGATCGAGTCCGGCGTTCTCAATGCCGCGATCATAGTTGTCGGCATTGCCCTGTATACAACGGTCGACCGCGTGTTCGGCGGAAAATTTTCGGCAACGGAATTGGCGCACGCAAAACAGATTTATTGGGTTCTTCTGCTCAATGTTGTGCTGCATCTGTTTGAAAACACTCTGTTCGGCATTATTGCGGGGTATAACCGCTTTGTTTTTTCCAATACGCTTAAAATCGGCTTGATTCTGCTTCGAGTCATCTTATACATTGTTTTTCTTCCGATCACAAAAAATGCAATGACCCTTGTCCTGCTGATTCTGACCCTTGAAGCTGTGACGGTCGTGAGTGAGCTGTTGTATCTGTACCTTAAGTTGGAGCACCGCATCCGGTTGACGGAGTGGAACGGCGGCATTTTCAAAGAATCCTTCATCTATGCGCTGTCCCTTTTTGCGCAGACGCTTGCGATCCAGTTCAACGGAAACATCGACAATGTTGTGATCGGGGCGTTTATCGGCACGACTGCGGTTGCGGTCTACTCCTTCGCGATAATGATCTTCAATATGTATGAAAACTGCGCTACTGCGATCTCCGGTGTGATGCTGCCTACTGTGATCCAGCAGGTTCAGACAGGAAAAAGCAACAGAGAACTGGAAGAAACGGTCATAAGATCGGGACGAATTCAGTGGATGGTTCTCGGCGCGATTCTGGTAGGCTTTATCTGCTGCGGCAAAGAGTTTTTTGCGCTGTGGCTCGGAGCGGGCTATGAGGATTGCTGGTTGCTGTCCGTTATTCTCCTGATCCCCGTGACGATCCATCTCATCACCAATGTCGGACTGTCTGTCCTCCGTGCAAAAAATCTGATGGCATTCCGCACGGTATATTTGCTTTGCAGTGCGGCACTGAATTTTGCGATCACGGCATTGGGAACGCCGAAATTCGGCTACTGGGCGGCTGTTGCCGGCACGGCGGCTGCTGCACTTGCGGGCGATGTGATCGCATTAAACTGCTACTATTCCAAAAAACTGCATTTCCGTATTTTCCGTATGTACGGCGCTGTCCTGCAAAAGACAACGGCATGCCTGCTGCTCAGTGGAGCGATTCTTCTTCTCATCAACCCGCTTTTGACCGGGAGTTGGCTATGCCTGATCGTCAAGCTTCTCATTTTTCTGGTGCTGTACGGCGTACTGCTGTTTTTCTTCGGATTGTATACGGCGAGAAACAAGGCATACGGAAAAACGGTTTTGGAGGCGGATGATTCCAAGATGCGGAATTGCCGTGCGTCGATCGAATATATTTATGCGGCACTGTTTGACGGTCGGGTGAGTGAGCAGACGAAGCAGGCAGATCCTGCGGAACTTTACAAAACCGCAAAGAAAAATGCCATTTCCTTTATTGTATTCAAGGGAATTCAAAAGACGGATGCGGTATTGGAGCCGGCACTTCTTTCCGGATTTGAAAAGGAAATGGAAAAAGGACTGTATGTCTATGCGATGCAGTCACAGCAGGTGATGATGCTTTCCCGGCTTTTTGAAAAAGAGCAGATCCCGTTTATTCTTCTAAAGGGAAGCCGGATGCGGGAGTTCTATCCTTCTCCGGAACTGCGGACCAGCAGTGACATTGATATTCTGGTAGACGCAGAGGATGCGGTGCTGTTCCGGATCATGGAAAAAAGCGGCTTTGCCTATGAAAAGACCAACGGGACAACAATGAATTTCCGATTGGGTCCGGCGCTTGAGGTGGAACTCCATCGAAGTCTGTTTGATGACAAACTGTCTTTTCACGGCTATTTTGATTCGATCTGGGATCGCGTTTCTCTGAAAGACGGTTGGAAGTACCAATATATGATGACAGAAGAGGACTTCTACATCAATATGATCGCCCATTTTGCCAAGCACTTTTCCAGATACGGCTGTGGCATCCGAAATGCGATCGACATTGCCGTATATCTGAAAAATGCGCCCGCGAATTTTTCACTCAGCCGTGCCGAGACGGTGCTGAAGGAGATCGGGCTTTTCGGATTTGAAAAAAAACTTCTGCAGCTTATTTCCGCATGGGAATCTGAAAAATGGACTTCAGAGGACAAGATACTGACGGATTACATTGTGGGATGCGGTGTGTTTGGCAACAGACAGTCCATGACTGCACATACCATTACTGCCGCAAAAGAAAAGAATGCCAGACAAAAGAGTCTCCTGTTCCACATCTTCCCCTCCATGGAAATTATGACCGGACTGTATCCGGTTTTGAAAAAATGTCCGCTGCTGCTGCCGCTTTGTTGGATCGCCAGAGGCTTCCGTCTGCTGTTTTCCGAGTCCCTACGGGTACGGACGACCCTGAAAACCTTTTCCGAGGTGGATGATGCAGCACTGAAAAAGACGGGCAATATTATGAAGATGATGCATTTGGAAGATGTGATCCAAAAGAATGTCTGACCGACGGGGGGGTAAAAGAGAATGAACATCCTGATCACCGGAGCCAAGGGCTTTGTCGGAAAAAATCTGACTGCCGCACTGGAAACGATCCGTGACGGGAAGAATCGCACCCGACCGGCACTTTCTGTTGAAAATCTATACTGCTATGACCTTGACACAGACCGCTCCGTGCTGGAGGAGGGCTGTCGGGAGGCGGATTTTGTCTTCCACCTTGCGGGCATCAACCGCCCGAAGGACACCGCAGAGTTTATGCAGGGCAATTTCGGCTTTTCCTCGGAACTGCTGGAACTGCTCAGGCAGAGCGGCAATCTTTGTCCCGTGATGCTCTCCAGTTCCACACAGGCATCCCTGTGCGGACGCTTTGCCGGCAGTGAGTACGGCAAGAGCAAACTGGCAGGTGAGGAACTGTTCTTCCGCTATGCAGGGCAGACAGGAGCAAGGGTGCTGGTCTATCGCTTTCCCAACCTGTTCGGCAAGTGGTGCAGACCAAACTACAACAGTGCAGTCGCGACCTTCTGCAATAATATCGCAAATGACCTTCCCATTCAGGTCAACGATCCGTCAACGGAACTGGAACTTCTCTATATCGACGATCTGATCGAAGAAATGCTGGATGCGTTGGAAGGGAAGGAGCACCGCTGTGGATTTGACGGGCTGAATGCCACAGCCGATCCGGACGGACGCTATTGCTATGTTCCCACGACACATAAGATCACGCTCGGCGGGATCGTAGAACTTCTCCGCAGTTTTCGCGATCAGCCGCAGACGCTTTTCCTGCCGGAGATCCCGGACAACAGTTTTGCGAAAAAACTCTATTCGACTTATCTTTCTTATCTGCCGAAGGAAAAAGTATCCTTCCCGCTGAAAATGAACGAGGATGCCCGCGGCAGTTTTACGGAACTTCTGAAGACGGCAAACTGCGGGCAGGTGAGCGTCAATATCTCCAAGCCGGGCATCACAAAAGGACATCACTGGCACCACAGCAAATGGGAATTTTTCATTGTGGTGTCCGGACACGGCTTGATACAGGAGCGCAAACTCGGCACGGATGAGGTGCTGAACTTTGAGGTCAGCGGCGACAAAATCGAAGCGGTGCATATGCTTCCCGGCTATACGCACAATATCATCAATCTCTCCGAAACGGAAAACCTTGTCACAGTGATGTGGGCAAACGAACCGTTTGACCCCGAGCATCCCGATACCTTCTTTGAGGCGGTGGAATAAATGAAACTGGATTATTCCGATATTCACTTTCAGAGTGACGGCAGACTGAAACTGCTGGTGATCGTCGGCACAAGACCGGAGATCATCCGTCTTTCTGCGGTCATTTCCAAATGCAGAGAGTATTTTGACTGCCTGCTTGCCCACACGGGACAGAACTATGACTATAACCTCAACGGCATCTTCTTCCGGGATCTGGCTCTGAAAGAGCCGGAGGTCTATATGGATGCCGTGGGGGACGATCTGGGTGCGACGGTCGGCAACATCATCAACTGCTCCTACAAACTGATGTGTACGGTCAAGCCCGATGCTTTGCTGATTTTGGGAGATACCAACAGTTGTCTGTCCGCGATCTCCGCCAAACGCCTGCATATCCCCATTTTTCATATGGAAGCGGGCAACCGCTGTAAGGATGAATGTCTGCCGGAGGAGACGAACCGCCGCATCGTGGACATTATCTCCGATGTCAATCTGGCATATTCTGAGCACGCCAGACGCTACCTTGCAGAGTGCGGCCTGCCGAAGGAGCGTACCTATGTCACCGGATCCCCGATGGCGGAGGTGCTGCACAAAAATCTGCCGCAGATCGAAAAAAGCGATATTCTGACACGGCTGGCGTTAAAACCGCAGAAGTATATCCTTCTGTCTGCGCACCGCGAGGAAAATATCGACACGGAAAAGAACTTCCTGTCGCTGTTTTCTGCGATCAACCGGCTTGCGGAAAAATATGATCTGCCTATCCTCTATTCCTGCCATCCGAGGAGCAAAAAGCGGCTGGAGGAAAGCGGTTTTGTTTTAGACCGTCGTGTCATCCGTCACGAGCCTTTGGGCTTCCACGACTACAACTGCCTGCAGATGAATGCCTTTGCCGTTGTCTCGGACAGTGGGACACTGCCGGAGGAATCCAGTTTTTTCACCTCCGTCGGCAAGCCCTTTCCGGCAGTCTGCATCCGTACCTCCACCGAGCGTCCGGAGGCACTGGACAAGGCTTGCTTTATCCTTGCCGGCATCGACGAACGGTCTCTTTTGCAGGCAGTAGATACGGCAGTGCGTATGCACGAAAATGCAGACCACGGTATTCCGGTACCTTACTACACCGATGAAAATGTCTCCTCCAAGGTGGTCAAACTCATCCAGTCCTATACCGGCGTGGTCAACAAAACGGTTTGGAGAAAGTGCTGACTGCCGCGCCTGCAGGGACATCACAGTACACGAAACAGCTACGAAGGGTCTGTGCTCATTTTTCAGCGGCAGATCCTTCGCTCCGTTCAGGATGACAAAAATCCGAACGCCGAGAGGTATAGAATATGCCCGAATTACAAAACGAACCGATCTCGCGGCGCAGGCTGCTCCGATACATCCTTGTTGCCGTGACGATGGGGGCTTTGATCCTCACAGTTTTTTTCTTTACGATACGGTTCGGTATGGAGAACCGAAAGACAGAATGCTTTGTTCTGTTCATTTCCGAATTGGGAATGATTTTGGCGATGATCCTGTTTGTCGGCTGTTGCTTCAATACCCGGGACAACAACCGGCAGGTTCGGCTCTGTGCTTCCGTATCTACGCTCCTTTTTGCGGAGATCCTTTTTTCCGGGATATCCGATCTGATAGACGGGATCGCAAAAACGAGGTATCTGCTTTATATCCTTCCGCAGCACTGTCCGGCGAAAAAAAGTTCGCAGTCGCCAGTTTTGCATTTTTCCCGCTGTTCTATCTTTTGTATACAACGGTATGGTATTCTTTGCGGCGCTGGCACATCTGCGCTATCCGGTGCCGCAGAAGAGTTTCCGGGTGGAACTTCGCTGTTTTGGGAATTTTGATGTACTTTGTGACGGAAAGCCCGTGGCGTTCCGATACAAAAAAACAAGAGAACTTCTGGCATATCTGACCGACAGGAACGGTGCGGAAGCCACCACCCGGGAGATCATGGCGGCGATCTTTGAAGAAAGCAAGGACTCCTATTTCGGGAATATCCGTTTGGACCTGCTGAACACCTTTGCTTCGCTCGGCGTATCGGATGCGGTCTGCGCCGCCTATGGCAGAATGCGTGTGGTCAGAGATCGGGTCAAATGCGATTATTTTGATTATCTCGACGGAAAAAACAACGCATTCCGCGGCGAATATATGACACAGTATTCCTTTGCGGAGGCGACCTGCGGCGCACTGTGCAATTTGTAATTTTTGTATTTGCTTGATGAAGGAGGTATTTATTTGGGACGGACAAACTATTTCTCTATCACAGATGACATTCTCGGTTACTCTGCACTCTGTGTGCAGAACAGCACGATCGAACCTTCTCTCTATACGACATACAATGTCAACCGCGGTCTGCGGGATATCCACGGCAAGGGCATCGTGACCGGACTGACCGAGATCTCCACGGTCCTCGGCTCCCACCCTGCACCGGACGGCGGAACGGTCCCCTGCGAGGGCGAACTGTACTATCGCGGCATCGACATCCGCGCACTGACCTCCGGCTTTCTGTCCGGCGGCTATTTCGGCTTTGAGGAGACGGTCTATCTGCTTTTGCTCGGCAAACTGCCCAACCGCGAAGAACTTGCGGACTTTCGCAGTCTTCTTGCGGATTACCGGACGCTCCCGAAAAATTTTACACGGGATGTCATTATGAAAGCCCCCGGACGGGACATTATGAACTCCATGGCGCGAGGTGTCCTCACGCTGGCATCCTATGACAAAAACGCGATGGACACAAGC
>R25__coassemble_1678_pt1 | contig 10740 bp, 2 predicted proteins | sample R25__metabat2_low_PE_026 | metagenome-assembled genome bin R25
TGAAATTCCGATTTAGCGGACTCATCCGTCAGGGGGTGTCCGCACGCATTTTCGGCAATCGGAAATGTAATTCAGCGCCGAACTCAAGTATAGCTTCGTGACCGTGGCGGCTAACGCCGCCGAAAAACTGTAGTTTTTCTTGTTTTGATGCGGTAAACCGCATCAAAACGGTCACTGCACTGTGACTTTATTGACCGAAATGCCCATTTTCAATGCGCATTTCCCGCAAAACAGCGTTTTGCGGTCGCGATATTTATCGCGTGGTCAATAAGTCATAAAATATTTGCAAATACAGAGACAGTATGATATATTTATTATGAATTGGTGTAGTTTCTCAATGTTGCTTTTTGCGGCACCGAAAACAACTCCCAAAAAACCATTTCAGAAAGAAGGAAAAGGAATGAACATGAAACGGTGCATTTCGCTCTTTGTGATCCTTTGCCTGCTTGTTGGCATGCTTCCGATCATGGCATCTGCGGCAAGTGTCAAGGTTGCGGAGTGGTGGATCGAAGGCGGTACCTCTTACACTTATTACGCAGACAGCGATAAGGTGCTGGAAACATTTGAGTCGACATGGAACGAAGCGATGGAGGCAGCCGACAAGGATCACTCCAAGATGATGCACTTCAAGCTGTACGCCGACTGGAACGGTGACAGTGACGGTGATCTGGCGACCTACAAGGTCGATTCCGGTCCGGGCTTCAACTGGTGGGCGATCTATGTCCAGGACGGCGCACAGGTGACGCTGGATCTCAACGGTCATATGATCAACCGCAGACTCACAAGCGTGCCCTGGTGGCGGCGCGAAGGCAACGGTGAGGTCATCTATGTTGACGAAGGCGCGACTCTCATCATCGAGGACTCCGATCCCAGCATCCTGCACAGTGGCTATGTCAACAATGAAGGTCTGTGGCGCCCGGGCGGCGACGGCTTGAAGGAAATCTGGGGCGGCCTCATCACCGGCGGTTACTCCGGCATGGGTGCCGGCGGCATCCACATGGCGAGCAACAGCCATGTCGTTCTGAAGGGCGGCACGATCGCCGGCAATGCCTCAACAGAGGGCACCGTTGATAATTGCGGCGGCGGCGGTGGCGTCCAGGTGGACGGCGACGGTGCGCTGTTTGAGATGTATGCTGGCACTGCCATCAAATACAATGCCGCGATTGACAATGACGGCGGCGGTGTCGAGATCTGGAACGGCGCGTTTGTGATGCACGGCGGCGAGATCAGCTATAACAGAGCAGCGGACGACGGCGGCGGTGTCCACACCTTCGAAGACGACGGAACCTCTTTTACGATGTACCGCTGCGACAGCGGCTACAACTCCGCAGACAACGGCGGCGGCGTGTATGTCGACAGCAGCGTGCTGATTGAAGATGGCTACTTCCCGTACAATTCTGCCTCCAAGAAAGGCGGCGCGATCTATTTCAACGATGATGACAGCCCCGTCGTAAAAGCTTCGCATTTCGAACACAATACGGCTCCCGAAGGCGGTGCGTTCTATATCAACACCGACGATGTGGAGATCCATGACTCCATTTTCTACTTCAATTCTGCGGATAAGGGCGGCGCGGTCTATTGTGATAATGACAAAGCGAAGTTCACGAACTGCAAAATCGGCTGGAACAATGCGTCGGTAAGCGGCAGCGGCATGTTCCTCTATGGCGGGGACACCGTGATTAGCGGTTGCCTCATACGCGGCAACACTGCGCCCACCGACAGCGGCATTTACATTGCCGACAGCAGCTGGACTTCCTGTGCCTACACGGTCTCCGATACAGAGATCCGCAACAACGACGGTGTCGTCGGTCTGTATGTCGGAACGAAAAACACGATCACCCTGTCGGGCAAAAACCTGATCGGGTCACAGGACGGCGCAGGGATGTATGTTGCCGAGGATGCGAAGATCAGTGCAGAGGGCGCGACCTACGACTCCGAGGTGTGGCTTGATTCCAAAGCCGACATCGGCAGCTTCATCAGTTCAAAAGCCGGTACGCACAATGTCAAGGGCTTCCACTACACAGACGGCAAGCGCGGCCTTTTGTGGATCAATGACCCGTACAACATCGATTACAGAGGAATCAAAATTGTTTCTCTGGAAGAAATCGAAGAACAGATCATCACGGAAACCGTGCCGACCGGCATTCTGGAGAAGTTGTCCTATACTGCCGGCATCAAGCAGTATGACCTGCTCAAGGGCACCTATACCTACAGCTCCGCCAATGACGCTACGCTCGACAACAACGCGATCTTCTACTACTCCGACGGCTACTTTGACAGAACGCCGGATCAATACGACACCCACCTTGCGACCATGTCGATGAACCTTGCGATGTCCGGCTTCTATTCCTCCCGCGGACAGACCGGTACCTACTATTATGAGAACGGCAAGAAGATTGCCTATCAGGGCGAAACGGACTATTCCAACCGCCACGCAAGTGTGCGCCAACTCCTTTCCGACATCGGCGTTTCGGAGGAAAACATCTATGTCAATGACGATTATATCATCTGCCCGACGCCCGATACCATCGGCGTTGCCGTCGGCCAGAAGCAGCTTCGCTGCGCAGACGGCACCGAGACCGGTTATACGCTGGTTCCCGTCGTGATCCGCAGTGCAAACTACGAGCAGGAATGGGTCAGCAATGTCACGCTCGGCGACGGCAGCGAAAACCACGGCGAAGCAAAGGGCTTCTCCACCGCAGCGGATATGGCGATGGAGGTCGTCGAAGGCTACATTGCCGACTTCGGTCTGACCGATGAAGCGGCTGCAGGCAAGGTGAAGTTCTGGGTCGTCGGCTATTCCAGAGGCGGCGCGACGGCAAACCTTCTGAGCAAGCGTCTGACAGACAAATACAGCGATCCTTCAAACGGCGGCTGCCCGGTGTTCGGCTACTGCTTCGAAGCACCGCAGGGCGGTGTGGATCAGGCGGTTTTGTATGCCGCGCATACCTACGACGGTCAATACCTCAACATCCACAACTGCATCAATGTCTGCGACCTTGTCCCGATGGTAGGACCGATGCAGATGGGCTTCCACCGTTACGGCGTTGACCACCGTGTCCCCGGTGATCCGGAGGCAGGGAAGATCACTGCGACGAAAAAACAGGTGACGAACGACTCGCCCTACACCCGAAGATACGGTGATAGTTATACCCGCGTAACGACTTATGCGGACAATGAGCCGTATTATGTCAAGCCGGTCAACGGTTTTGTCACAAATCACGACGATGCAGACCTTGAAAAGTACTACAGTCAAAGATTCCTGGCAGAAGCGCAGCTTCGTTCCGTCTGCCCGAGCGTTGTGCTGGATGATTACTTCTTCACGGCGAATATGAACTGGCTCAGTGCCGTTATCTACGGATTAATAGAAGAGACCGGCGATGTCAATCTGATCCCGAGAATGGACGAGTGGCTTGAATCCTTTGTTAAGGATCTGGTGAATGCAGCACTCCCCAGCCGCACCTTCTTTGCCGATACGCCGGTAGTCCTGCATAAGGGCAGTTCCACGCTCGGCGGTCTCACATTCGAACAGGCGGTCCGCAATGCGATCGGACTGGTGTTTGCGATGCCTGCGGAAAGGATGAATGCTCTGATATCCAAATTCGGCCTGAGATGGTTCCTTGCTCTCGATCTCCTTGAGATCGGCTCTCTTTGGGACGATGTGCTCGGCGACTGGGATGATATCGACGAGGAAGATCGGTATGAAGACATTCAGGACGCATGGGGGATCCTTAACCAATATGGGATCGATGAGGTTCTGACGCCGGACGAGTATAAGGCACTTCAGGCAGCATGGCCGACGCTCGCCGATGTGCTGTTCCGTTTTGTCAGTGTGGACTATGACAACAAGCTGATTCCCGGCGTGGATGAAACGCAGGCACATCTCGGCACCCTGCTCAACAACATCAGCCGCATCGGCGCAAACCACTATCCCGAGATCAACCTTGCATGGCTGCGCAGCTATGACTCGTTCTACACCACCGATGTTCCGGGCGAGGAAACGGGCGTGAGCACGCATATCATCCTCGAGCAGCCGACGACCGCCGAGGCACCGCGTGCATACATCGGCGAAACAGAGCTTGTCTCCGATGCAGAAGAGATCACCTTTGAAGGAACGCAGACACTGCTGCTTTCCACAGATGCAGACGGCGACGCGATCTATTACACCGTCAGCGAAGACGGCGTGGAAGGCGATGACACGCTCTGCCTTTACAGAGACGGCATCGAGCTGGCGCAGGATTTCGAGGAAACGAGCTACACCGTCACGACCTATGCGATGCAGTACGGTGCGAAGAGTGCGTCGAAGACCTACCGCGTGAAGATCGAGGCATCCGGTCCGGATCTGCCTCCCCTTATGATCAAGTCCGCCTCCCTGCACATTGCAGAAGACATCAACATCGTCTACGCGGCAGAGGTACCCGAGGGCTACACCGATCCATATATGGTCTTCACGCTGAACGGTGAGGAGCACACGGTCGACACCTACACGGTCAACAGCAAGGGACAGTATTGCTTCGAGCTGACGGCGATCACCCCGCAGTACATGGGCGACAATATTTCCGCAACCTTGTATGCAAAGGCGGGAAGAAAGACCCGCTCCGTGACAAAGGCAGAGTACAGCGTCCGAACCTATTGCGCCAGTATGCTTGCGAAGACGGAGGACACGCTGCTGATCACCCTGCTGTCCGACCTTCTGACCTACGGCGCGGCGGCACAGAACTACATGGGATACAAGACCGACAGCCTCGTGACCGAAGGACTTGAACTTTCTCCGTTGCCCACCCCGAGACTTGCCGGACTGAAGGAGGAATTCGAGGGCACGGCAGACCCGGGAACCTACTGGAGATCGGCAAGCCTGACTCTGCGCAACAATGTGGATATGAATCTGTTCTTCGAAACAGACAATATCGAAGGGCTGTCTGTCGTGCTTGAGATCAACGGCAGAACGGAAACGGTCACCGAATTTGCACCGGCGTACGGAGAGGACCCCGGATATCAGATCGTGTTCCACGGCATCCTTGCAACGGAGTTTGGTCTTCCGGTGTCTGCATCCTTCTACCGCAACGGTGTACAGGTCGGCAACACGCTGAAGTACTCGGTCAACACCTACATCTGCAACAAGCAATATGACAGCGATGAAACGCTTGCTGCAATGGTGCTGGCACTGTGCAACTACGGCACTTCCGCAAACACCTATTATTTCGCTCGTTATCTGAAGCAGTAAAGGAGAAAAGACAATGAAAAAATTTGAAATCCCTGCAATGCGCTATGTGGTGTTTGGGGCAAAGGACATCCTGACCTCCAGTGCTGAGGAGCCGACCGAAAATCCCCGCCCCGATTTTACCACGCCTGAGGACGATTTTGATGATGTACCCACAGGCAAATGATCGCAGCAACTGCAATGCAGACAAATAAGACTTGCTTCTGAAAAAGCGGCAAAAATTTTCCCGAACAAATCGCGGAGGACTCACGGGTTCTCCGCGATTTTTGTCTGCCAATGATTGACATTCTGCGGATTAATTTATATAATTAATTTGTATAGGTGTATGTATGCGTGTTTTACGAAATGAGCATAAAAACGGCAGTAGCCAACTGCCGTGGCGGCTCGTAGATACAAATAGAAAAATTGTTTTTTCGGGATTTTGCATAAAGAGGTACACAGAATGAAACGATTGGGAAAAGCAACGGTATGCCTGCTTCTGGTGGCTTGTCTGCTGGCACAGCTGATGCCGGTATCCGCAGCAGCGGTCAGGACGGAGCCTGCGCAGCAGACGGCACAAAACGGCATCACCACAACGGTCAAATTGCCGTCCAAGGGAGATAAATTCACCGATGTCGCCAAGGACAGCTGGTATTATGACGCGGTTTGCTATGTGACGGACAACGGCATTTTTGCAGGCGTGTCTGACACTCTGTTTGCCCCGGCGGGCACGATGACGCGCGCGATGGTCGTCACGGTGCTTGCAAAGCTTGCCGGCGTCGATCTGGACGAATATGAAGGCGGCACGGGCTTTTCCGATGTCGTGCGCGGAAGCTGGTATGAGCGGCAGGTCGCATGGGCGGTGAAGTATTCCGTCACCGCAGGCACCGGTGACGGCAAGTTCAGCCCCGACCGTGCCGTGACGCGTCAGGAGATCGCGGCACTGTTTGTCAAGTATTTTACCCTGTTCGGGGTCTCCCTCGGTGATGAGGAGCTTCTGGATTCCGAACCGACAGACCTTTCCTCCTGCGCAGACTGGGCACAGGAGAGTATCCTTGTGCTGTGGCAGCGCGGTATGATGATCGGTGACGGCAGCGGCGCGTTCCATCCCGATAAGACCGCGACCCGCGCTGAATGTGCGGCGATCTGTATGCAGTTCCATAGGGCGGTTGCGGAATGGAAGGACGCTCCGAACGACAGCCCGTGGGTCCCTGCAAAGCCCGGTGCCGAGGGCACCTATACCGTCACCTTTTCAGACGGTGACGGCGGATACATCACCGAAATGACCGCACAGAACGGTCTGGGTCTCGGGGCGGACAGAGTGCCGTTTTTTGCAGACCCCGATCCCGAAGGCGGTGTGCTCTTCCGCGGCTGGTTCTTCCGCGACGAGACGCAGCCGGATGTGCAGCTGCACCTGTTCAACGCCCTGTACCCCTATAATGAGGACATGACGGTCTATGCGATCTGCGCCACACAGGAGCAGATGTATGCCTATTTAGAGGATGAATACTATGTCGTTGAGGGCAAGGTCGGCACGACATATTCTCTGCTGATCCGTCCGCTGAACGGTGCGGAGTTCCATCCCGATTATGATCTTGCCATTTATGCAGACGACTTCAATACCAAGGTGGATTATACGGTCGACCCGCAGGAAAACGGTGATATACGGATCACCGTCAACAATCTCAAGCCCGGCAGCTATTACACGGTCGTCATCAGCCGCGGCTTCGTCTTCGTGATGCCGGAGGATGACAGCGAGAACGCACAGCTGCTCCCGATGAGCGAGGATGTGCGCTATATCGAATTCGCGGTCGAAAAGCCGGTCCATGCACAGATGCAGTACCGCGAGGATGTGCGGTGGTTTCCCTCCAGTGAAGTGGAATATGCAATGACGGCAGGCGACTCCCCGCTCGGTGTCGAGCGCGAGTTTGACGATACCGCAACGGACCTCGGCACAGGCGCGATTCTCTATACGCCCAAGAAAGGTGAGCCCGGGATCACTGTCGGCAATGTAGTGTGCGTCTACAATGATGACACGGTCAGCCTGAGGGACGCAGACGGCAACCTCGTTGAGGTCAGGCGTCTTGCGCCCAATGTGCGCGATTATGACGAGGCTGCCTATGAAGGTCTCGGCTATTCCTATGCAGACCTCTATGCCGGCGGCACGGATGCGTTTTATACGGTCACTGATGTCAAGCCGCAGGAGGACGGCAGCGTTTCCTGCAGTTTCCGCGAAATGGACAGCAGTGAGTTGGATCAGATCCTTTTTGTGCCCGACATGATCCCATATTTCGTTGCAAAACTCCCGGAAAACACGGAAGGCACGGTCGGCACGATCAAAAATTATGCCGCATACGATACGGAGCTCTATGTGAGCTACCGCGGCGACAAGGTGCCCGCGCCTGTCGTCGGCGACTTTGTTACACTGTATACGGAGAAGCTTCGCACTTACAGCGATACGACGCTCGGAAAAATGCGCGAGGGCACCTATGTCGGCAAAGAGCCCTTTGTCTATGCACAGATCACCGAGGTCGACGGCATGAAGCTGACCTATGAGGTCACGACCCGCGAAAAGCTGCTCGAAGCGATGGAATATGCGGACAAATACTATGTCGAACGCTATGTGCCCGACAATCTGCAACCGAAGGTCACCGAGGAGGAACTGCAGCAGTTCGTCGATGAGACAAGCGAGCTGTTTGACGAGCAGGCCCTCCGCGCCTTCGTCACGACGGCGATCGACGAGGATACAGGGCTGGATCCGCAGACGGCGGAGGAAGCAAAGGAGCTTCTCGAAAATAATGAGATCAGCTATGACGCGGACGACCCGGCACTGCGGGGCGGCAAGAACGCGGATGACAGCAAGAAGATCGAAGTCACCGGCAAGGATTTTTATGTCTCCTTCGATGATACCCACCTTTCCTACATCCCCAACACAAACGGCAGGATCAAGGCGGCTGTGAATATCGGCGGCGTGATGATCGTCAAGCTGCGTCTGCGAGAGGGTGTCAATCTTTACTATGTGATCTCCATCAACTTCACGCAGGAATTCTGCGTCGGTCTGTCTGCCTCCGGCAGCTACGAGATCGGCTGGAAACTTGTCGTTCCTTATCTGAAATCGCTGAAGTTCTCCTTCTCGGCGACGACAGACACCGCCACGGATGTGACGCTGGATATCCGTCATTATACCGTAGACAAGAGCCATATGGGCTGTATGTATCTCTACGGACGGCAGGGAGATTCGCAGGAGCACTGGGAGAACTTCCAGGAGTTCCTGCTCAGCAAAGCCTTTGTCACCCACGGTGCGGCGCTCTACAGCAAGGAAGCGGAATTCTTCAGCCTCGCTGCCGATGCAGACGCCATCGACGAAAGCAATGTGCTTGAGCGCGAGGAAGCAGAGCGGAAGGCGCGCTACAAGGCAGACGAGATCAACAAGATGTGGACAAATAAGGAGTTTGGGCTGGATGCGGCGTGGAAGCTGTATTACCAGCAGGGCGGTGCTCCGGAAATAGGAGCAGCAGAGACGGCCGCCGCAGAGAAGGCGATGGAGGAAGCAAAGCAGCAGGTCGTTTCCAACCTCTCCGGCGTGTCTTCCAGATTCCCCTTTATCGGCACGCTCGTCGACAAGGCATTGGGTGATGCCACAAAGCAGCTCGAGGATGCGGGTGAGGAGCTTGCAGACCTCAACCCCGACGGAACCGCAACCGATGAGTGGAAGAAAGCACAGGAGCAGATCGACGCTGCAAAGGCAGAAGAAAAAAAGCTCGAAGAGAAGAACGCAGAGCAGGCGAAGAAGGAAAAAGAAAGCGCTGAAAATTTCGCCAAGGACATTGACACCTATCTCAACTATGCAGAGAGCAGTCTCAAGTATATCTGGAGCCTGACGGTTTCCGCCCGTCTCACGGTCGAGAGCGTCTACAAGCAGCTGTCGCTCAACCCCGACTATGACTCGGACACGCTTTTAACGCTGAAAAATGTGCTCGAAAATCTGCAGAAGTGTGAGAACCTCACAATGCTCTTAAGACGCTTTGTGCAGGCATTCAAGCAGTTGGCAGTTGTCGCCAAGTCCGCAGTAAACATCGCCAAAAACAACTATGACGGCGGTATCGGAATGGCATCACAGATCTATCAGATCGTCATTTCCGTACATAGCGCGCTCAAGGATGTCAGGGTCATTCTGGCGCAGATGCAGAAGGACTGGTTCGAGGTTGGCAGCGATGATTACAACCGCTGTCAGACGGGCATCGATGTCATCCTCGACATCACCGAATGGTCAGAGGTCGTGATGGATCTGCTGGGGGAAGTGGCGGTCATCTTGGAGCTGGATACCGGCAAATTCGGGTACTCCAAGACCGACGGCGTGTCGGAAGTCGATACCTCCACAAACTACTGGGATTTTCGCCTTATGCGCGAAGAGGACTTCCAGGAATTCTCGCTCAACACGGAAGTCCTTGAAAAGCTCGGCAGAGGCGACGAAGAGATGAGCGAGGACAGCATGAAGGTTCTTGCCGAAAAGTATCACGAAATGTGCAACATCACGAATACATGGATGGACCTTTACCGCAAGAGTTTCGTTGATCTGGATATCCCGATCTTTGCGGGTCTGGATGTTACCTTCGGCATTGACTTTGTCGCGCAGATCAATGTCAATGTGGCACTCAATTTCAATTTCCATGTGGACTACGGCAAGGAATTCCGCGTGACGATCGATATCCTCAGCGGGAATAAAGACCTGAAGGTACTTGACCGCACCAATCAGATGCTTTCTGTTTCCATGATTACGATGGGCACGCTGGGCTTCCGTGTCGGCTTTGAGGTCACGCTCGGTCTGAAGATCATCAAGATCTTTACCGTCAGCGTGAAGCTGGAGCTTATGCCGTACATCAATCTGCATGCGTATGCGCTGTTCCAATACAAACGGGACTTCTTCAACGATACCAGTGACCTCAAATATATGGGTGCGATGTATGTGGATGTCGGCTTCCATATCGGCTTCTGGCTGACATTGAAATTTGATATTCTGATTTATAAGAACACATGGAAATGGAATCTCTGGAATAAGGACATCACGCTTTTAGACCTCGGCGAGCGCGAAAATGTCTACAACTTCGGCTATCCGCAGCCCTCGAAGGATTCCCTCTCGGGCAGATCTTCGGAGCTTGCAGCAGCCAAAAACGGCACGGTGGAAGAAAAGAGCGAGGTCAACACCGACCCAGAAGGCATCCTGATCGTCAACCCCGCATCGGGCTATAAGATCCCGGCGCAGGCACTTATGATGAGCTACATGGATATGACGAGCGGCGATCTCGGCAAGGCGGCATTTGAAGCCGACCACTACAACTACACCTTCTTTACCGTTCCCACAGAGCGCGACACCACCGAGTATATGCACGAGGGTAACCTCCCGGTCGACTATGTGATGGATGAGGTCGTGGTCACGGATGAAGACGGCAACATCATCTACGAAGAAAATAACGGTGCCGGTCTTCCCGTGACCGTCAGTTTCGACCTCGACTTCAGCGACTATGAGGAAAACATCACAC
>R25__coassemble_1686_pt1 | contig 10707 bp, 12 predicted proteins | sample R25__metabat2_low_PE_026 | metagenome-assembled genome bin R25
GGGGCCACCTGGTTGCCCCTTAAGCAAAAAATGGTACACCCGGCCCGCGGCCCCCCCCTGGTCCCCCCTACGCAGGGTAAGCCACCGTCTTATGCCGCAGTCAGCAAGCCCCCCTTGCTAAAGGGGGCAGCGAAGCGACCGAGCGGCACTGCACTGTGACTTTATTGACCAAGCTGAAAATTCCCGATTCGGATATTGCATTTTCTGTCAGGATTCGGTATGATGGGGCTGTGCAGGAGGGCGGGTACGACTGCCGCGTCTTCGGCGTGGATTCTGGCGGAAGGAAGTCCCTTTTTATGAAGTACCCGGTTGGTTTTGATAATGAAAAATATCTGCAGATGCAGACACAGCGTATCCTTGAGCGTGTGGACAGTTTCGGCGGCAAACTGTATATGGAATTCGGCGGCAAACTGTTTGACGATTATCACGCTTCGCGTGTTTTGCCGGGGTTTGAACCGGACAGCAAGATGCAGATGCTTTTGAAGATCAGAGACGAGGCAGAGATCGTCATCGCCATCAATGCAAACGACATCGAAAAAACAAAAAGCGCGGCGACCTCGGTATATCCTACGATCTGGAGGTGCTGCGCCTGATCAATGCTTTCCGCACCTACGGACTGTATGTCAGCAGTGTGGTGCTCACACATTATGCAAATCAGCCCTTGGCGGTTAAGTTTGAAACCAAACTGAAGCCGACAGGCGTTGCGGTCTATCATCATTACCCCATTGCCGATTATCCCATGGATGCGCAGACCGTTGTGTCGGAGCGGGGACTCGGAAAAAATGACTTCATCCTTACCAGCCGCCCCATCGTTGTGGTGACCGCACCCGGTCCGGGCAGCGGCAAAATGGCGACCTGCCTGAGTCAGCTGTATCACGATTTTTAGCACGGCAGAAAAGCGGGCTATGCCAAATTTGAGACCTTCCCGGTGTGGAATCTGCCGTTGAATCACCCGGTCAATCTTGCCTATGAGGCGGCGACTGTCGATCTTGCGGATGTGAATATGATCGATCATTACCACCTTGCCGCCTACGGTGAGACAGCGGTCAATTACAACCGCGACATAGAAATATTCCCTGTTTTGGAGACGATCTTCAAAAAAATTTACGGCACCTGCCCCTACAAAAGCCCCACGGATATGGGTGTCAATATGGTCGGCTATGCCATCTGCGATGAAGCGGTGTGCCGCAGTGCCTCCGGACAGGAGGTCATACGCCGCTATCTCAACACGCTGTGTGATGTCAAACGCGGAGATGCCGATGCCGGACAGATGCAAAAACTGGAGGTGCTGATGAACACCCTCGGGATCAGCGTTGACGACCGTCCGGCGGTCGCGGCGGCGAGACTGCGTGCGGAGCAGACAGGGGAACCTGCGGCGGCGTTGGAACTCCCGGACGGAACGATCGTCACTGGAAGAACCTCCGCACTGCTCGGCTCTTCCAGTGCGGCACTGCTGAATGCACTGAAAAAACTTGCGCGGATCGATGACAGTTTCACACTGCTGTCGCCCGCTGTGCTTGCACCGATCCAGAAACTCAAAACAGAGCATCTCGGCAGTGTCAATCCGCGCCTGCATATTGACGAAGTGCTTCTGGCGCTGTCGATTTGTGCCGTGACAAATCCGCTGGCGGAGTTGGCACTGCACGAACTTGACCGTCTGCACGGCTGTCAGGCGCATACCACGGTGATCCTCTCTGCGGCAGATATATCCGCATTTCGCAAACTCGGCATTCAACTGACCTCGGATGCGGAATATCAGGCACCGAAGCCCTTTTGCAGATGATCACGGAATCGGTTTTTGCGGCGCAAAAGCAATGACAACAGGGTTTTGGGGGAATAAAAAAATGACTTATCAAATCAGACCGATCGAGCCAAAGGACAATGCCGCCGTGGAGCGGGTCATCCGTTCGTGCCTGATCGAATACGGTGCCGACCACGACGGCACGGTGTGGGCGGACAAAAACCTCGGCTGTTTTTCCGAGGTGTATTCCCGGGACGGGAGAAAATATTTTGTCGCCGAGGATGAAGCCGACAATGTCGTTGCCTGTGCCGGGATCGGAGAACTGCCCGGTGCCGCCGGCGTCTGCGAACTGCAAAGGATGTTTGCCCTGCCGTCTGCCCGGGGCAGCGGAGTTGCGGCACTTCTGATGGAGGCGTGTCTGACCTTTGCAAAGGAGCATTATGAAAAGTGCTATCTGGAAACGCTCGGCAATATGACCCGGGCACAGCGGTTTTACGAAAAAAGCGGCTTTGTGCGCCTGTCAGATCCGCTGGTCGCCACAGCCCACTTTGCCTGTGATGTCTGGTATCTGAAGGATCTGCAGACTGTCTAGCGGATCTGTCCGCTGCCCTCGATGATATATCGGAACGAGCAAAGTTCCGCAAGACCCAAAGGTCCTCTTGCGTGAAGTTTCTGCGTGGAGATCCCCATTTCACAGCCGAGGCCGAACTCCCCGCCGTCGGTAAAGCGGGTGGAGGCATTGATATAAACGGCGGCGGAATCGACCGCTGCGGCAAACATTGCCGCCGTGTCGGGATTTTCGGTGACGATCGCTTCGGAGTGTCCGGTGGAGTGCGCCGCGATGTGCTGTGCGGCGGCTTTGACATTTTCGACTGTTTTCACTGCCAAAATATAATCGAGAAATTCCGTGTCAAAATCATCCGCAGCGGCAGGCACTCCGTCAATGATCTCCGCCGCAGTCTCGTCCAGCCGAAGTTCTACCGGCGGAAGACCCATTGCCGTGCGGTCGTCGCACAGCCTTTTTTTCAGTTTCGGCAGAAATTCTGCGGCGATCGCCTCATTCACAAGGCAGACCTCTGCCGCATTGCATACGGACGGGCGGCTGCACTTGGCGTTTTCAAGGATGTTCAGTGCCATTTCCTGATCGGCGGCTTCATCCACATAGATATGACAGATCCCCGTGCCGGTTTCCAGGACGGGAACGGTCGCCTGTTCCACACAGGCGCGGATCAGACCTCTGCCGCCGCGCGGGATCAGCAGATCGACCAAACCGCGTGCCGTCATCAGTTCTGCGGCAGAGGCACGGGAAGTATCTGCGACAAGCATCACCGCCGTGTCGGGCAGACCCGCCGACGCAAGCCCTGCCTGCAGGGCACGGACGATCGCTTCCGCAGAGCGGTGTGCTTCCCTGCCGCAGCGGAGCACACAGGCGGAGCCTGCTTTGATCGCCAGTGCGGCGGCATCGGAGGTCACATTCGGACGGCTTTCGTAGATGATGGCGATCACACCCATTGCGGATGCAACCTTTCGGATCCGCAGACCGTTCGGACGCACGGTCTCGGACAGCACCCGTCCGACGGGATCGGGCAGCAGGGCGACCTGCCGGATACCCTCTGCCATTGCCGTGATACGGGCATCAGACAGTGCGAGCCGGTCAAGCATCACCTCGGAAATACTGCCGCGGGCATCCGCAAGATCCAGAGCGTTGGCATTCAGAATACTGTCCTTTTCCGCAAGGAGCATATCCGCCATGGCAAAAAGGGCGGAATTTTTTTATCTGTCTCGGCACAGGACAGCACCGACTTTGCCGCGGCGGCTTGCCGCAGGATATCATTGGTCGTCATAGGTTTTCCTCCCGCAAAAGCGCGTGCCGATATCCGCACCGCGCAGAATATCGTACAGACAGTCGGGATCGCCGCCGTTGGCGATCACCATATCACAGCCGTTTTCCATCACGAGTTTTGCCGCATGGAGTTTTGTCGTCATCCCGCCCGTGCCGAGCGCAGAGCCGGCACCGGCGGCAAGTGCTTCGATCTCGGGTGTGATGCGCTCCACGACCGGGATCCTTGCGGCAGTGGTGTCCTTGTGCGGATCGGCGGAAAAAAGACCGTCGATATCCGAAAGCAGGATCAGGAGTTCTGCCTTGACCGCGCACGCAACGATCGCCGCAAGCGTGTCATTGTCACCGACCCGGATCTCGGCAGTGGCAACGGAGTCGTTTTCGTTGATGACGGGCAACACACCGAGTTCTAGCAGACGGTTGACGGTGTTTTCAAAATTTGTCCGGCGGTCACTGTGTTCGATATCCTCACCGGTCAGAAGGATCTGTGCGACCGTGTGATTGTATTGGGAAAACAGTCGGTCATAGGTGTCCATCAGGGCGCACTGACCGACAGCCGCCGCTGCCTGTTTGGTGGGGATGTCCGACGGACGGCAGGGGAGATTCAGCCGTCCGACACCCATACCGATGGCACCGGAGGAGACAAGGATCAGTTCGTGTCCGGCATTTTTCAGATCGGAGAGCACCTTCACCAGCATTTCCACATGGCGGATATCCAGACGCCCGGTGGGGTGGGACAGAGTGGAGGTGCCGACTTTTATCACGATACGCATAGAGAATGCCTCGCTTTCTGGACAGAGTATTCGACAGTCCGTACATCGGAAGACAGGATACGGACGCTTTCAGAGAGTTGCTTCGATCTCGGCATAGATGCGGTCGGCAAGCGGAAGCGCGGTATCCAGCAGAGCCTTTGCCTGACTGCGGAGCGAGGACGCAAGTTCCGTGTTTTTGAGACTGCCGATGTTGATAAGCACATTCAGCCACGCACCCTGCACGGCGGCTTTGAGGGAAAGCGCGGAAACACCGAGATCGCTTGCCGCAGAGAGATTTGTCCTCCCGATGGCGGAGGCGGTCAGTTCCAGCGCCTCCACGGAAAGAGCCATCATGGAAAGCGGAGAGCGGGTGCAGTCCTCCAGCGCCGTCTGCATCGCGGCGGTGCGGACGGACTTTTGCTCCTCTGTGTCCTTCGGCAGTGCCATTGCCTCGCTGAAGCGGCGGAACACCTCGGTGTCCAGTTCCATCGCCGCAAGAAAACGGGTCTTCAGATCGGAGGCTTTGGCAAAAACTTCGGCGGCAAAAGGCTCATATTCCGCATATTTTTTCCGTCCCAGCGTCAGACTGCTGACCATTGCGGTCAGTGCCGCGCCCAAAGCACCCTCCAATGCCGCGGCAGAGCCGCCGCCGGGTGCCGGAGCATCAGAGCCAAGAAGATTTGAAAATTCGCGGACAGTCAGTTCGGATAATTCCATAATTGTTCCCTTCTCATTCCATCCCGATAAGATGATATTCGAGCACCTGCTCGCAGCAGGAAAAATTTTCCAGTTTGAGATAAAACTCCGCGCAGTCGATCAGTGCCTTTGCCGGGGTCATCCCGACGAGTTCACTGCCCAGAATGCGGACACCGTAACGGTCTGCCAGTGTGCGGATCATCTCATAGGCGTAAAACAGCGGGGTCACCTCAAAATTGACCATATTCATCGACACCTGCACGATCCCGCGCTCTGCCAGAGGGATCCCCAGTGCTTTACAACAGCGGAAGCCGCCGGAACTGCCACGGACGGCTTTGGCAATATCCTTGGCGATCTGCAGATCGTTTGTGTCTAAATTGACATTGAAGGCGATCAGCGGCATCCTTGCACCGATGGCGGTGATGCCTGCCGTGGGGTGGATCCTCCGTTCACCGAAATCCGGTGCCCAGTCCGGCTCCAGCAGTTTTTCCGGCATCCCTTCAAACTGCCCTCTGCGGCAGGCGGCAAGATCGCGCCGCTCGGGGCAAGCGGCGGATTCTTCGTACAGAAACGACGGGATCGACAACTCGTCCCAGATGCGCTTTGCCACGCACCGGGAAAGCCCGACACATTCTGCCATAGTCACCTCTGCCAGCGGAACAAAGGGGAGTACATCAGTCGCGCCCATCCGGGGATGCTGACCGATGTGTTTTGTCATATCGATCGTCTCACTCGCCTTTTTGCAAAGCCGAAAAGCCGCCTCCGCAATGCCTGCGGGCCTGCCGACCAGCGTGCGGACACAGCGGTTGTGATCGCCGTCTGAGTGTGTGTTCAGGAGCGTACAGCCGGGCAGGGAATCTGCTGTCTCGACCAACTCCCGGAATACCGTGGGGTCGACCTGTTCGCTGACGCTGAAATTCGGGATGATCTCGATCAGTTTGGACATTTTTCAGCCTTTCTTTTTCAAAAGCCGGAGCCGCCGCAGATCGCAGCAGCCCCGGCTGTGTGGTATCGGTCAGTTGCCGTCCGAGTCATAAAAACGGATATCGCCGGGAAAGACCATCCCCAGACGCTCACTGGCGATTTTGATGATGCTTTCATCCGAGCCGAGTTTTGACATATCCTCTTCCAGTTCTCTTTGCTCCTGCTCGGCGTACATGACCTGCTCCTGCAGTTTTGCCGCCTGGGCGCGTTTTTCCATGATCTGTCCGCGCAGACTGACGAGTGAGACGAGTGCGAACACGCAGAATGCCAGGATCAGAAACTTTGTCAAAAGCGATGTTTTTTTCAGCCGCATCTGTCTGCCTCCTTTTCTTCCGGTCACGGGAGCCCTGTACGGGTTTCTTCTTTTTCTTTATTTTAACAGTTTTTCCGACAAATGCAACAGTTTTTCTTTTCAGTTCTCTGAATTTTTGTCGCAGGCATTCCGCAATGCGCCGCAGCAGTTTCCACGGAAGCAGAAGCAGACGCAAAAGACCGTCCGACAGGAACAGGACGGCACGGCTCAGGGTGAGAAAATACAGTACACCGCCGAGGAAAGTCCCGATCAGCATAAAGATACGCAGTTCGCCGCGTCCGGCATAAAAAGCGTACAGAAGCAGAGACAGCAGCAGGGTCAGGCAGAACAGCACATCGGCAGGGACGGTCAGCCGGTGCCGACGGCGACGCAGTGTCCGCAGAAGATCGTAAAAGACCCCCAAAGCCGCACCCAGTCCGACACTGCCGACCAGTTGTGCCAGCTGCAGCGATACCGGCAGTTCCATCAGCCGAACAGGCGGCGCAGAAAGCCGCCCTCCCGCAGGGAAGAATAGGACAGCGCGGCGATCTCTCCGTCCACCTCGATCTTTCCCGCATCCGGGGTCAGTGCGCGGAGTTTCAGTTCCGATCCCCGCACGGACAGCAGACCCCTGACCGTTTTCAGGATCACGCTGTCTGCGTCAAAACTGATGACCTCCGTCACGCCGGAAACCGTCAGCGTTTTCCGTTCGTCCAGTGTCAGCCTGTGCGGAAGCGGTTCCTTTTGCGGTTCCGTGAGCCGCATTGCACCGTATGTTGCCATCCGTATTCCCTCCTTGTTCATCAAACCGTCAGTCCCAGCGTCAGAATGCCGAGATTTCGTGCGTAAATGTCCTCAAACCGGGACAGGGGCAGCGGATTTTCCCCCCGTCCGACCTCCACGGTGTAGCCCGGACGGTCATAGGTCAGGATAAACCAGTCCTTGTAGCCCGCAAAGCCCGAAGCATAGGGAACATCCTCCAGCGTATAACCGGAGACCGAGGCAAAGTCCTCTCCGATCTGACGGGCATCCGGCGGCTCCAGATTGAGATACTTCCAGTAGATGACATCTCCCTGCGAATGGTAAGACAGGGTCAGCCGCGGATTGAGCTGCCGTGTCAGGGCGGCAAGTCCTGCGCTCTCCTTTTGATCCAGCGGAGAAAAGCCCACAAAATCCCGTGGTGCCGGGGTGGTATAGCCCTGTGCGTATTTGTTCCTGCGCGCCTGCTCCCAGCCTGCCGGATAGTTCAGGTTCAGATCGACCCCGCGAAGGTTTGCCTTCCAGCCGGACGGAAAGGGGATCTGCGGATAATTGGCGGCGATCGCCTGTGCCTGCGCATATCCCGGGTCCTGCGGCAGAAGCCCGCCGGTCACCAACTCCACACCGTCCGGATCGACCATCGGGACAAGATGGAGCGTCGTCTTCTGATAAAGCTGCTGTGCCGAAAAGCCGAATACCGACCCGTTTTCGGAGATCGCTCTTGCATACTGCTCCAGAAATTTCAGCACCAGCGGTGCGGTGATCCATTCATTTGCGTGATGTGCGGCGTTGTATAGCACCTTGCGCCTGCCCAGCCCCACGGCGATCTGATACAGTTTTCTGCCGTAGGCGGTCTCGTCAAAGGCACGGACCGTCAGAAACGGATACCGCGCATACAGTCCCTCCAGACAGAACCGCAGTACCGCATAGGTAAACGGCACCGTTGTCGGAACGACATCAAAGCCGTAGGGAACCGTGAGAAACTGACCGACCCGCAGGGCGGCAGGGTCCTGATTGGGATTGGCGGTGATGATGGCACGGACGGTCGTGCCGAACTGCGGTGCGATCCTCGTATAGGTGTCTCCCGCCTGTACGCGGTAACGGACATAGCCTGTGATGTACGGCAAAAGTGCCTGCTCGGTCAGCAGGTCTGCCCGTCCGGTGGCAGGCAGACCGTTCAGCCGCTGGAATTCCGCCAGCGAGGAAAACCCGGCTCTTTCCACCGCCAACTCCGTCAAGGTCATACAGTTCCCTCCGTATCTTTGAAAATATCACTGAAAAAATATATGCACGGGCAGACAGAGATATGAAAAAAACAGCCAAGCCTCTGAATTGTGTGTCATCCTGAGCGCAGCGAAGGATCTGCTCCCGATGATTGCAAGCAGATCCTTCGTCGCTTCGCTCCTCAGGATGACACAAAAATGACACTCCTCAGGATGACACCGGCAATCGTCTCTCTCAGTCAGTTTTGCTGACAGTTCTCCCCGCAGGCTTTTTGCGGTTTTTGGGAAAAAATGTTTGACTGTGGAGAATTTTCTGCTAATATATTCTGCGGACAGAAAAATACAAAAGCAAGGATCATTTGTTATGGAAATATTTTTCAATCTTCTGACCCTGCTCGGCGGGCTGGCGATGTTCCTGTACGGAATGCGGATGATGGGCGACGGGCTGAAAGAAAGTTCCTCCGGCACCCTGAAAAAGGCGATGGAAAAACTGACCAACCACCCGATCAAAGCCTTTCTTCTCGGCGTGGTGACCACTGCCGTCATCCAGTCCTCCACCGCCACCATCGTCATCACCTCCGGTCTGGTCGGTGCCGGCATCATCTCCCTGCGTCAGTCCCTCGGCATCATCATCGGTGCCAATGTCGGCACGACGGTCACAGGGCAGATCATCCGCCTTCTGGACATCAACACCTCCGGTGCCTCTTTCCTCAACATCTTCAAGCCCTCGTCTCTTGCGCCGATCGCGCTCATTCTGGGCATCGTGCTGATCATGTTCGTCAAGTCCAAAAGTTCCGACAAGGTCGGCAGGATCGCCATGGGCTTCGGCATCCTGTTTATGGGTCTGCTCACGATGACGGATGCGGTGTCCTTCCTCACGCAGACCGGTATGATCGACCGGCTGTTCTCCCAACTCGGCAAAACGCCGGTGCTCGGCTACCTGATCGGTGTGGGTGTGTCCTTCCTGCTGCAAAGTTCCTCTGCGACCATCGGCATCCTGCAGGCATTCTCCACCTCCGGACTGCTGCATTTCAATGAGATCTATGCCGTGCTGGTCGGCATTTACCTCGGTGACTGCGTCACGACTGCCATCGTCTGCAACATCGGCGCAAAGGCGGAGGCAAAGCGCGTGGGCATTGTCAACATCCTGTTCAACCTCAGCGAGACGGTCGTGATCCTGCTCGGCGTGACGCTGATCCATCAGTTCGGACTGTTGGATGCCATCTGGGACAAAACGATCTTCTCGGGCGGGATCGCCAACACCAACACGGTCTTCAACCTTTCCTGTGCGATCCTGCTGTTCCCGCTGCTTCCCGTCTATGAAAAACTCAGCCGCAGGATCATCAAAGATGCTCCCGTGCAGGGCAATGTGCAGAAGCGGGACGAACTGCTTGCCACGCTGAACCCCGTGTTTTTCAGCACGCCCGCGCTTGCCTTCGGCCGTTGCTATGAGGTCCTGCTGGAAATGTTCCTGCTTGCAAAACAAAATATCAACCGTGCCTTTGATATTGTTGCAGGCTACAGTGAAAAGACCGCCGTGCTGATCGACGACACCGAGGAAGACATTGATATTATGGAGGATCGCGTCAGCAACTATCTGGTACAGCTTTCCGCGCATATCTCCGACCCGACGCACATCGAGATCCTGAATCATTATTATTCCGTTGTCACGGAATTTGAACGGCTGGGCGACCACGCGATGAATATTTCCGAGGTCGGTGCCGCTTTGTATGAACGCAAAGCATCCTTCTCTGCCGAAGCGATGCAGGAGCTGTCCGTTGTACGGGAACTGATCAACCGCATTCTGGATTACAGTTATCAGGCATTCAAAAAGCGTGACGAAGCCGCCGCCCGTCACATCGAGCCTCTGGAGGAGGTCGTGGACGATCTGGTCAATGCGCTGAAGGACAATCATCTTGACCGCCTGCGCGAGGGAAAGTGTTCCATCTTCACCGGTACGGAGTTTTTGAATATGCTCTCCGATGTGGAGCGCATCTCCGATATCTGCTCCAATATCGGTGTCGCCACGGTAGCCAGAGCGGAACCGGAACTGAAGCATCAGGTGCACGACTATGTCTCCCTGCTCCACTCCGGGCACGATGAGGACTTCAACCGCGAGTACCGGCAGGCACACGACGAATACTTCCACCGACTTGCCGATGCCGCAAACAGCGTTTGCGTCTGATACGGTACACAAAAAGACAGAGAAAAGCAACGCAGAAAAACAGAGGACGGGTCTGTGTGTTCCGCAAGAACACACAGACCCGTCCTTTTTATAACCCCACGCCCACCTTGTTAAAAAGGGGGCGTGTCATCCTCCGCTGCGCTCAGGATGACACAGAAAGCACCGCACCTTCGAATATCACCGTAGTACTGTGTAACACTTAAAACTTTATAATACGCCAAGCCTTCCCCTTGAG
>R25__coassemble_1691_pt1 | contig 10690 bp, 7 predicted proteins | sample R25__metabat2_low_PE_026 | metagenome-assembled genome bin R25
CTTCTTCCATCTGACAGATGATATGCTCCAGCATTTCTTTTTCATTCTGTGAGAGTTTCAGCGCATCCGAGATCAAAGCATCTCCTTCGATCAGTTTGCCTGCCGCAAACCGCAGCGGGATCCCGGCGGCTCTTGCGTGATCTTCTATGAGGTGCATAATGCCGTGCAAAGCGCGGTGGACTGCACCGCCATGATCTTCCCTGCCGCAAAAGTCTGTTCTGCCCGGGCGTTCCTGATAGCGGGCAATATGTACCGCATGGCGCACCAGTTCATCCACGCCCTCGTTTTTTGCCGCAGAGATCGGAACGACGGGAATGCCGAGCAGATTTTCCATCTCATTGATATGAACCGTGCCGCCGTTGCCGCGCACCTCATCCATCATATTCAGCGCAAGCACGATCGGCACATCCAGTTCCATCAGCTGCATCGTCAGATACAAATTCCGTTCGATATTTGTGGCATCCACAATATTGATGATACAGGCGGGCTTTTCATCCAAAATATACTGCCTTGAAACGATCTCCTCGCTGGTGTAAGGCGACAGAGAATAGATCCCGGGCAGATCGGTCACTTCGGTATCGGGGTTCCCCCGGATCATACCGCTCTTGCGATCCACCGTCACGCCCGGGAAATTTCCGACATGCTGGTTGGAACCGGTAAGATGATTGAAAAGTGTCGTCTTGCCGCAGTTCTGGTTGCCCGCCAGCGCAAAGGTCAGTTTCTTCTCCTTCGGGAGCGGGTGCTCATCCGCCTTTGCGTGATATTTACCGGTTTCACCCAAACCGGGGTGCTCCATATCCGATGCCTTCGGCGAGATTCTCTGTGTCCGTGCTTTCAACGGTCTGATCCCGATTTTTTCGGCATCTGCAAGACGCAGAGTCAACTCATAACTGTGGATACGCAGTTCCATCGGGTCCCCCATCGGTGCATATTTTATCAGGGTCACTTCTGCACCGGGCAAGACACCCATATCCAGAAAATGCTGCCGCAGAGAGCCTTCGCCGCCGACAGTAGTGATCACAGCGGATCTTCCGATCTCCAACTCCCGTAGATTCATTTTTTACTTTCCTTTCCGGCAAGTTAGCCTATGCTAATTCAGTGTAGTTAGTATATGCTAACCAAGTCGGTATGTCAAGCAGAAAAACACTTTTTTATATAATGTACCGGGATCCGGCGTGCCGCAAAAATGCTTCACACCAAACCCCGGTATGCCCTGCTTTGTACGATCACCAACGAAATTACTGCTGCGGAAGAGTCAGCGCCAGGCTTGTCCTGCCGTCTACCGCCGTTGTCCGAAGAACGGTTCCGTGCAGAAGTATGTCATAGGTTCCTTTTCTCAAGCCGTCAAACACGATGGATACCCTACCGTTCTTCTGCCATCCAGTCTGTTCAAACCGTTCTCCGTCCGAGCGCAAAAGTTCCAGTGTCACGATTCCGTCCTCTGCGTTCCCGGACAAAAAACAGGTCAGTTCCAGCCGGGACGGCTCATAGTCCGTCAAAAACAGCCGTTCGCCGTCTGACCAGCCAAAGCCTGCCTGCACAGACACTGCCGCATTGTCTTCCAGAATGATCTGCGCGTACCCCGTACAGTTCCCTTTCACATAATAAATGCCCGGACAAAACGGTCCGATCACGGCATTTCCGTTTTTCTCCGTCTGCCAGTTTCCGACCGCAGAGCCCTGTTCATCCAGCACCGTCACAAAGGCGGTGCCCTCCCCTGCCTGTACCGATATATAAAATGTCTGTGCCTTTTCTTCGCTGTTTTGTCTGACTGCTTTCACTGTCTCGCGGCTTGCCGGCACAGGCAGCGGCTCCGACCCCGCTCCCTGTGCCAGTGCGTCGGAGAACAGGGTCGCGCTGACTGCCACGGCACCGAACATCACCGCCGTCAGCAGCAGCCGTGCTGCATACCTGTCCATCTCGGTTCCCCTCTCCGATGTGCTGAAACGATTATATCGGGTGAGCGGTGACAGAATCCCGTTAAACCTGTCGAGAAAAAATTTTCCCGGAAGGTTTATTTTGGGGAAAGCCTGCCGATACTTGAATCGGAGGTGCATGATATGCAACACGAAAAAAAACATTCGTTCATTCAGAACATCCGGGACAAGGGCTACTACATAGTCCTTGGCCTCTGCGTTACCGCAGTAGGTGTCTCGGGCTATTTGTTCAGCAGATCCGTAAAAACACCGGTCGCAAAGGTCACTGCGACCCAACAGATCCTCTCAGCGGCTCCGTCCGTCACCGTGGAGCCATCCGAGGAGGCTCCGGCAAAGAAATCCGGCAGTATCTCTTCGGAAGTGCAGGCGGTGATCGGTTCAGACACACCGCAGAAGACGGATAAGAAGGAGATCGCAGCGGCGGAAAAACTGTCTGTGACTGTTTCCCCGGTCGAAGGAGATATCCGTCAGTCCTACAGTATGGAGCAACTTGCTTACAATCCGACGACCAAAGACTGGCGGACCCACGACGGCATCGACCTGCTTGCTCCCATCGGAACAACGGTATGTGCCGCCGCAGACGGTACGGTGGAAGCGGTCTTCTGTGATGACCTTTTCGGTCAGACGGTCACGATCCGGCACAGTGAGGGCTATGTCACCTGCTATGCAAATCTTGGCGAGGATGTTTCTGTGACCGTCGGACAGAGCGTACTTGCCGGAGATGCCATCGGGTGCATCGGGCAGACGGCACTGCTGGAGATCGGAGAAGAGCCGCATCTGCATTTTGCCGTATCCCGTAACGGGGTGTCCGTGGATCCGCAGAAATTTCTGTCATAAAATCGGTGTCAATCTAAAAAGAAACGGCGAAGGATCTGCTCTCGATCATCGGGAGCAGATCCTTCACTTTGTTCAGGATGTCACAGTATTCGTCTGGGATGACACATTATTCTACAGCATTTCCCTGCTGCTGCAGCAGATCCTTTGACACCTGCTCTGCCGTCACCCGATGTTCGATCGGCTGCCAGGTCACCTTCCCGAAAAGTGCCGAAAGCGCATTGGGAATGTAGGTGATCATAAAGATCGGAAATGTGAACATATAAAGGATCTTTTTCAGCGGTGTAGTGTGCAGGTGTTTCCATTCCGTGACGGTGGTGATGACACCGAGAACGAACACCGTCCCATAGGCACCGCCGAGTATCCCGCCGACGATCTGCAGGATGCTCTCCGCCGGTGCGTGTGTCACGATCCCCAGAACGATCGCAAGAAGATTCACCAGCAGTCCGACGATGGACAGCACAAAGGCAGGCATAATGACAAGGCACATATCATAGTTTGCAAAACTTTTGAACGCCAGGGAGAACATCCGCCAGCCAAATGCCCGATAGCACTGGATATAGCCGCGCGCCCAGCGCTTTCTCTGCCGCCACGACTGACGGAATTCGGTCGGTTGTTCGTCGAAAAATTCCGCATCCTCCGCCATTCCGATCCGATAACCTCGGGTCACATGGTCGATGGTGAACTGGATATCCTCCGTGAGGGTAAAATAGTTCCATGTGCCGCCCATTTGTTCCAAAACTTTGCGGGTGAAGCCAAAGCCGGTACCCGAAACAGCACAACTTGTCCCCAGGAGTTTTCGGGCATGATTAAGATAGCGCGATTCGCGCAGAAACCACAGTCCCATCCCGGCACTGATCCAGTTTTGTCCGTAATTTTTGGAGTTGCGGTAACTCGTGACGATCTCATAGCCATCGCTGAATTCGCGGTTCATTTTTTCCAGATAATCCGGTCGGAGCAGATTGTCTGCGTCAAATACATAATAGGTGTCAAAGCCGTCCGGGCAGTCCCGGTGAAGCTGATCGAGCAAAAACGCCAGCGCATAACCCTTGCCGATGTGCTCTGTGTCGTGCCGCTCATAGACCGTTGCGCCCTCCCTGCGGGCGACCTCGGCAGTACCGTCGGCGCAGTTGTCGGCGGCGACAAAGATGCGGATCAACGCAGGATCGTAGGTCTGTTGTTTCAGACTGCGGATAAGGTCAGGAAGGACCGTCTGCTCATTGCGAGCACAGATCAGAACTGCAGCGGTGTGAGCGATGCCGTCATTTTTATGCGGCTTTGACTTTTTGAACCACGGGAACGGAATATAGAAAAACTGATAGGCGTAACAGCAAAAAAATAAAACGCCGATCACGGTGTTGATGATGTGGATGACACCAAGCAAGTGCTGTGCCATTTCTGATCTCTCCTTTGCGGGGTTTGCATATTAAAAATTTTTATGTCTGTATTATATGTACTAATACACTATAGCACAACGATCCTGCTTTGTCAACATCGGAGGAATTGAAAAAGGGGTTAAAGGTTCACAGATTATTTGCTTTTCTGTGGTTGAATTCCGTGCGGAATTATGGTAACATATATGGAAAAATGACACGCGCCTGCCTTGCTTCTCGCGCTGAAAGGAGACCCAATGTTCAAAAAACTTGCCCGATGTATTCGGGAATACAAAAAACACACCTTTTTCACGCCGCTTTTGATGGGCGGTGAAGTGGGCTTGGAATGTACCATCCCGCTGATCACCGCAAAACTGATCAATGCGCTGGAAAGCGGCTGCGATATGTCGCTGATCCTCCGATACGGTCTGCTCCTTATTGCGATGGCGATCGGCTCCATGAGCTGCGGCATCCTGTCCGGCTGGTTTGCCGCGACTGCCTCTGCCGGATTTGCCAAAAATCTGCGGCACGATCTCTACGGAAAGGTGCAGAGTTTTTCCTTTGCCAACATCGACAAATTCTCCACCTCTTCCCTCGTCACCCGACTCACGACCGATGTCCAGCGTGTGCAGATGGCGTTTCAAATGCTCATCCGCATCGCCGTCCGTGCGCCTCTGATGCTGATCGTTGCGATCATTATGTCCGTCAATGTCGGCAAATCGCTGTCTTTGATCTTTGTTGTTGTCATCCCCATTCTGGCAGGGGGACTGATCTTCATTGCAAAAAGGGCTATGCCGCTGTTCAAGTCCCTGTTCCCCAAGTATGACGCTCTGAACAACTCCATTCAGGAGAATGTCAACGGTATGCGCGTGGTCAAATCCTTCGTGCGTGAGGAACACGAGACCGGGAAATTCGGCAAAGCCTCCGACGAACTGTGCGAAGGCTTTACGAAAGCAGAAAAACTCCTTGCCCTCAACAACCCCATTATGATGGTCAGTATGTACATCTGTATGCTCCTCATTCCCTTCTTTGTGGCAAAGGCGATCTGCAATGTGTGGTTCCCGGGGATGGAGATCGGCACCCTTGCCGCGCTCATCACATACAGTGCGCAGATCCTTTCCTCTCTGATGATGCTCTCTATGATCTTTGTGATGCTGACCATCGCCGTTGAGGCAGGAAACCGCATTCTGGAGGTTTTGGAGACCGAAAGTACGCTCCGCAATCCCGCACAGCCTGTCTATGAAGTGAAGGACGGCAGTATTGAGTTCACCGATGTCCACTTCAAATACAACGAAAATGCCGAGCGCGAGGCTTTGTTTGACATCGATCTCTCCATTCCCTCCGGCGCGACTGTCGGTATCATCGGCGGCACCGGCTCCTCCAAGACAACACTGATCCAGCTCATCCCGCGTCTGTACGATGCCACCTCCGGCACCGTAAAGGTCGGCGGTGTGGATGTGCGCGATTACGATATGGAAACGCTCCGCAATCAAGTCGCCGTGGTTCTGCAAAAGAATGTCCTTTTTTCCGGCACGATGCGCGACAACCTCCGTTGGGGCGACCCCGATGCCACAGATGAAGAGATCGCGCGTATCTGTGAACTGGCACAGGCACACGAATTTGTTCTTGCCCGTCCCGATGGCTATGATACGATGGTCGAAAAGGGCGGTGCCAATGTCTCGGGCGGACAGAAGCAGCGTCTTTGCATTGCAAGAGCATTGCTGAAAAAGCCGAAGATCCTGATTCTGGATGACTCCACCAGTGCAGTGGACACCCGCACGGATGCCCTGATCCGCAAAGCGTTCCGTGAAGAACTTCCCGACACAACAAAACTCATTATTGCACAGCGTATCGCTTCCGTGCAGGATGCGGATATGATCGTTGTGATGGACGGCGGCAGGATCACTGCTGTCGGCAAGCACGAAGAACTCCTCAAAACCAGCGATATTTACCGCGAGGTCTTTGAGTCCCAGACGAAGGGAGGCGAAGACGATGGCTAATCACGGCAGACCGATGGGGCACGGCAATATGCCCAAGGCAAGAAAGGGTACGCTCCCCCGTATCATCAAACTTCTTCTGCATGACTACAAGGGCAAACTGATCTTCGCGATGCTCTGTATGGCAGTGTTCTGCCTCGGCAATGTCACACCGTCGATCTTCATCAAAAATGTGACCGAACTGATCGGACGCGGCACTGCGGAGGGTTGGTCGGCGATCTACGGTCAACTTGTACAACTGCTTCTTATTATGGCTGTTGTTTTGTGCCTTGCGACCCTCGGCTCCTTCCTCTACACCCGCACGATGGCTGTTATCACGCAGGGCTTTATGAACAATATGCGCAAGCGGATGTTCAGCAGTATGCAGCGGCTTCCCGTCAAATATTTTGATGCCAACGGCACCGGTGACATTATGTCGTACTACACCAACGACATCGACACACTTGAACAACTCATTGCACAGAGCCTGCCGCACCTTGTGCAGTCCGGCATCATTCTGATCGGACTGATCGGCATTATGCTGTGGTACAGTATGGATCTGATGCTCGTAATGGTGCTCGGCGTGTTCGGGATGCTCTTTGTCACCAAGTTCATCGGCGGCAGAAGTGCCTCCTACTTCATCCGGCAGCAGAAGTCTGTCGGTGAGATGGAGGGCTATGTGGAAGAAATGATGAACGGTCAGAAAGTCATCAAGGTCTTCTGCCACGAAAAGGCATCCCAGCGTGATTTTGATGAAAAGAACGAACAGCTTTTCCGTGATGCCCGCAACGCTATGCGATTTTCCAACATTATGGGTCCCGCGATGGGCAATATCGGCAATATGCTCTATGTACTCATTGCCCTTTTCGGCGGCCTGCTGATCACGCTGAAACTCCCCAACTTCTCCGTCAGCGGCATCCTGAACGGCAATTTCGGCGCCGTGCTGGAGATCGGTGTCGTGCTGGCATTTCTGCAGGCAAGCAGGCAGTTCACCAACAATGTCAATCAGGTCGCCCAGCAGTTCAACTCCATTGTGATGGCGCTGGCAGGTGCAGACCGCATCTTCCGACTGATGGACGAAGCCCCCGAGGCAGACGAAGGCTATGTCACCCTCGTCAATGTGAGGGAAAATCCTGACGGTTCTCTAACCGAGTGCAAGGAACGCACCGGTATCTGGGCATGGCGGCACCCGCATCAGGCAGACGGCACCGTGACCTATACCCGTCTGACCGGCGATGTGCGGATGTTCAATGTGGATTTTGCCTATGAAGAAGGCAAAACTGTCCTGCACGACATTTCTCTTTGGGCAGAGCCCGGTCAGAAGATCGCCTTTGTCGGTGCTACCGGCGCAGGCAAGACCACGATCACCAACCTGATCAACCGTTTTTACGACATTGAAGACGGTAAGATCCGATATGACGGCATCAATATCAACAAGATCAAAAAGCCCGATCTGCGGCGGTCGCTCGGCATCGTTCTGCAGGATGTCAACCTCTTTACCGGCACGGTGATGGACAACATCCGTTACGGCAAACTGGACGCGACCGATGAAGAGTGCATCCAGGCGGCAAAACTTGCCAATGCCCACGACTTCATCACCCGCCTGCCGGAGGGCTACAACACGATGCTGACCTCCAACGGTGCCAATCTCTCACAGGGACAGAGACAACTCCTGTCCATTGCAAGAGCCGCCGTTGCCGATCCTCCCGTAATGATCCTGGACGAAGCGACCTCCTCCATTGACACACGGACGGAGGCACTGGTGCAGAAGGGTATGGGTGCACTGATGGAGGGCAGAACGGTCTTTGTCATCGCACACAGACTTTCCACGGTCAAAAACTCCGATGCCATAATGGTTTTGGAAAAGGGAAAGATCATCGAGCGCGGTACACACGAGGATCTGATTGCCCAAAAAGGCACCTACTATCAACTCTATACCGGCGCATTTGAACTGGAGTGACAAAGTTTCAGATAGGATCATAATTTGAAACAAATTGACCCGCCGAAGAGGAATCTGTTTCCTCTTCGGCGGGTTCTTTGTCCGGCAAAATGTTTGAAGCGGACAATATTATAAAAATGCAACGGTATCTGTCAAAGGCTTTGTCTTGTAATGCAGAGGACTCGGCATTGTCCCTTCCTTGGGATAACCCATAACCAATAATGCAACGGATTCCAGAGTATCCGGCAGTGCAAACTCTTCCTTCACCGCTTCCGGAATATAATGCATGACCCAAGTGGAACCCACACCCAAATCGGCGGCTGCAAGCATCATATGTGTGCATACGATCGAAGCGTCTATATCCCCGGATGATTTTCCGTCAAATTCCCGTTTCCAGCATTCCTCTTTGTTAAAACAGATCAGGATCGCCAAAGGCGCAAAAAAGTGAGATCCTGTGCATTTTCTGAATTTTTCCAGACCTTTTTCCGATTCGATCACAAAGATCCTCTGCGGCTGACGGTTGCAGGCTGTGGGAGCCGCCTGACCGGCTGCCAGGATCTTTTCGATCACTTCTCTTTCGACCTTTCGGTCCGCAAATTCTCTGACAGAAAATCTGCTTTTTATCAATTCCGAAAACTCCATAATTTTATTTCCTTTTTTCGTTTGGATTATGTCGGGTCATAATTGACGATGATGCCGTGATCCCGGAATTCGTCAGCATCCTTGATGTAGGTGCCAAACACATTGACCTGCACAAGATTTCTGCAGTCCAGCAGGCAGGAAATGTCACGGATATTGTTATAGTCCATATTGACATAGTTGAGGTTCGGCAGTCCGCGCAGCCCTTCGCAGGATTCCAAAAAGTTATGTGCGGCACTGAAATTGACCAGAGTACAGTCTGCGGCAAAAACCGGAACTTCTTCCACATCGTTGTAGTCAATGTTGATATCCGTCAGTGTGAGGATCTCCGCCAACCCGTCGATCTCCACCAGTTTGTTGTTGGGAAGTTCAAAGACCTCCAGTTTTGTACAGTGTGCAATACCCTCTGCGGTTTCAATCTCATTTTTTCCTGCGCGCAGAACCTTCAGATCGACCAAAGAAGCGACGGCGTTCAACTCGGTCAGTTTGTTTTCGGAGACATTCAACTCGGTGAGTGCCGTACATTTGGACAGTGAAGAAACGGTCGTCAGTGAATTGAAAGAGACATCCAGAATACGCAGATTTGACAATCCCGCAAGCGCACTGACCGAGGTGACGGCGTTTCTTGAAAGGTAAAGTTCTTCCAAAGCAGGCAGTTTTCCGACAGTCCCCAATCCGTTGATGCTGTTGTCGGAAAGATTCAAAATCCTGAGACTGTTCAGTGAAGACAGTGTATCAATGTTGCTCAGTCCGCAGTCACTCAGGTCAAGCACCTCAAGCCGCTGACAGCCACCGACTGCTTCCAGTCCCTCCGCAGACAGACTGCAGCCGGACAGATCCAGCGTTTTCAGCCCCGGCATAGTGCGCAGGAAACTGTAGTCATCACCTGCAAAGCCGTGGACTGTCAGCGTCTCCAACCCGGTAAAATAGGATAGGTCGGACAGATCCGTGACTTCCTCGGGTACGGAAAGTTCTTTGATGCCCCAAAGATCGTTCGTGCGGAGCGTTCTTCCTGTCTTGTTGAGTTGCTCCTGCACATAGGCTTCCAGCGTCTTGTCTGCAAAATGCACATCCTCGATGACGCCCGCGATCGTATAGCCTGCATAAACAGCGGTGCTGACCAGACCGTTTTCTCCCACGGCAATGGCACAGACGGTGGTCTCCCCTGCCTGTAATGCGATCGGCTCGGAGAAAGCAGACCGGGAGAGAGACGGAAATTCTCCGTTTGCCGTGACATAGCAGACCGCCGTACTGTCACAACTCGCAGACACGGAGATATAATCGGAATATTTTCCGCCCTCCGGTGTGATCACCGGCGCTGACGGACGCAGGGCATCCAACTCGGCGCGAACGGCTTCGTTGCTGATATGATCAAGCATCAACTGGGCATCCAGCAGTTTGTCCTGCGCAATATAGGCATTGGACAGATCCAGATACAGTGCAGTATTTTCGGGATCTGTATAGATCGCGTGAACGAGGATATACTCGGTCTTTGTGTAATTCCCGTCCTGACGGTAAGCATCTGCAAGTTTCCGTGCCAGTTCCGTATCATCCGAAGACAGCCGATATGCCTGACTGTACCATTTTACGGCACCGCCGAAGTTGTTTTCCGCCATCCGACTGTCGCCCCACCGGACAAACAGTCCGGCAGTAATATCGGCACGGTATTGAAAGAAAAACAAATATGCCCCGATCAGAAGAACGAGGATCAGAAGGATCGGAAGTAATATTTTCAGAGTCTTACCCATAAGTGCAGCTCCCATCAGCAAAAGTTTCAGTTTATTATACTCTCCGCCAAAAAATCTGTCAAGGTTTGACGAAAAATCCGTTCTGATACATGACGAAAAATCCGTTCTGATAAAGGAAAAGGAAAACCTTACAAAATCTTTTTCAAAATGCAAAAGAAAGAGTTGACAAAGCAAAAAAATCTGTTATAATACAATTCGTTGTTGCGGGTGTAGCTCATCCGGTAGAGCGCCACCTTGCCAAGGT
>R25__coassemble_1734_pt1 | contig 10541 bp, 2 predicted proteins | sample R25__metabat2_low_PE_026 | metagenome-assembled genome bin R25
AACGAATGAAGGCACACCGGTAACGCAATGGGTCGAGACAGACCGATCTTTCATCGATGATGAGGGCATCCGAAACGGAGAGTATGTGCCCGATGACCGCTTTGCCGTCGATGATAACGGTGTTATCACCTTCCTGCCCTCCACACAGGATGACCGCATCTATGCACAGGATGTTTATGTGCTTATGGAATATGAGCCGGGTGCGTTGGAAATTACCAGCCACCCCATCCGCCGCATCGTGCATATCCTGTGGAGCAACGAAGATCCGGTTTCCTTCCTGAATGCGGAGGTCCGGCTTGTGGAAGAAGACCGGATGACCGACAAGCGGAAGACCTACACGGTCTGGAGCGACACCTTCGTCCGGGGCTGTGAATTTGTCCGCATCCCGTCGGTCACACAGGTCATGGACAACTTCGATCCGGGCGCATGGATCTACGACCGCAGCGAAACGGGTTATGTCGGCTCTATGAGCAAGGAAGGTGCCTATGTCGAGCGTCCGCAGGAGAATGTCATCCAATACATCAGCGCGAAGCTCAAAGAGTACAGTCTGGATATCTACGGTCTGGACAAAAACGGCAATAGCATCATAAAGACCGTGAGGGCCGAATACGGCTACAGTTTCCCGATCGACGATGTGACGCTGCCGGCTGAGGTCACAACGACAGACGATTCCGGCAATCCAAAATATCTGCGGCTTGCAGGCTTCCTCCCGCTGCAGAACAAGGACGGCACAGAGGAGACCTGGACAGGAATCTGGGAAAAGCTTGATGGCGAGGAAAGCGGCTGGAACTATCCCATCGACCAGATCATGGCGCAGGATCTTTCCGACGAGCACATTCCGCGTTATCTGCGGGGCTGCTACAATGACGAGACTGTCAAGGCCGTCTTTACCTTTGTCGGCATCGAGCACGAGCCGATCACGCAGTATCTGCGACGGGGCGAGGCTCCGGACTTGAGCGCAGCCAATGCGGAGATCGCGGCACTGCAGGCGCAGGCGGCTGCCGAGGGCAAGACCCTCAATGCCACATGGGACGATGTCGGCGGCATACAGCGTACCGACAAAGAATATCTCATTTTCTGCAATGTCACCGCCATTGCACCGCCGAAGGTGGAGCAACTCAGCTCCGGCGCGCAGGTGCGCATCATTGCCGATACCACAGGACTGGAGATCGACGAAAGCGACACGGTCATCTACGGCTATGCAGTGCTGCACGAGGATCTGAAGGATATGGATATCCACTGGCTGCCCGACGGAGTGGATGTTGCACAGGTCGAGCAGGGCGTGGAATATGCGTTCTTTTCCTGCTTCATCAACGGGCAGACCTGTGCACATACCTACTCCTATCCGACCGATTTCACCCCCACGGGTGAGCGTGAGGATGTCGGCTATCAGACCGTATTGACGCTGGAATCCTATTGCGCAAATCCGGTCTACCCGCTCGTTGTCACCTATACCGTCCTGTTTACCACCGGGCTTGAATCCGAGCCCGTGACCGTGACACTCACGCCCGGCGACATCATTGACACGGAGCTTTTCTATGACGGCTCTCCCGAAAAGATTTTAGGCTTGGAGCTGAGCGTGACGGACGAAAACGGCGATGCGCCGCAATACACCTATGAGATTATGGCGTACGGTATCTCTGAAAAAGACTCGGAGCAGTGGCTCTCCGATATTGCCTATCTGTACTTCAGCAAAAATGAAACGACGGCAAATGCAGAATTGTTCTTCACGCAGGACTGATGGAGGAAGAATCCTATGAAACAAACAAAACGGATCCTTGCTGCACTGCTTGCGGCAGCCCTGCTTTCAGGGCTGCTGCCTGCGGCAGTGCCGATGTCTGCCGCGCAGCTTTCCGATGCGCCGCCGCAGACCGCGGCGGAGACGCGCAGAAGCGTGATGCTTGAGGCATCCGGTCTGAAAGAGGCGGATACGGTCATTCTCGGTTATGCCGAAAACAGCGGGGCGTACTATCCGCTGGAATGGCTGATCTGCAATGAAGACCACGACAGCGTCGGCAGAACGGCAGGCAGACTGCTGGTCAGCAAGTATCTGCTTCCCACTGCGGTGACGGATGCCGCCACCGGCGGCATTGATACTGCCGCAAGTTACGGAACTGTCCCTATGGCGGACGGAAGCACGACTGCGATCCATATGCCGGAGGATACTGCCGTGCTTCCCACCTTTAAGGCGGACACGGATTATATCGCCAACCTCGGCAGCAGCCTGAGCAAATACAAACTGCAGTACCCCGCTGATGTTGATGCAGGACTTTCTGTGCGCGGGGATGATGCATCGAAGGACAGACGCGCCTTAGAGGGCGCAAGGTTTTTCAGTCTTTCCGCCGAAGAAGCAGAAGCCTGCATCCCCAACGCCATTACGGAACTGAGTGCGGACAATGTTTCCGAGCTTTTGCGGCGTCCTTATGCGGCAGGCTTTGCCGTTCCTTCGGCAGGTGACCGCGACTGGGCACTGCGCGGGCAGACACTGCGCGGCGATGCGCTTGCCATACGCAAAGGCGCATCCCATTTCACCTATGCAAACTCCGCAGAGGGTCTGGTACGGGAAGCAGGGGAGAGCACCCTCAGCCGTCCTGCGTTCAATCTGCGGGTCAATGCGGTTTCCTTCTGGTATTCCGCTTCAGTAACGCCTGTTGTGAATGCAGTCAATACCGCCGTCACACCGCATGAGACCGCAGTAGTCTTCGGAGAAGACGAAGTGCAGACGGCTGTGACCGAACAGTCCGGCGCGATGATCTGGAGAGCGGCACTGGAAACACTTCCTATGACCTGTGCGACTGCGACCTACCACGATGACGGCACGGTGGAACTCCGATTTGCAGACGATGCCGCCGGTCATAAGATCGGTCTTCTGACGGCGGACGAAAACGGCAGCATCCTGTCCTGCGGCACGGTACGCAGCAGCACCGTCGGAGGACACGCTTTTTATAAGCCCGAAGCGGATGAGCGCAGGCTGTATTTCTTCCTCTTCGATTACGATGCAAAGACCCATCAGCTTTATACTTCCAATCTTATTGAAGTCAGCGTACAGCCGGCTTCTGCAATGACACTCGGCGCAGGCGCGGTGAAATCTGGCGACAAGATCATCCTGGGTGGCAATGCCGCGACCGTCCTGAATGCCGCGACCGGCATTGCGGGCATCGCAAATACCGGCTCCACAACATCTCTGACCGCAACGAACAACGGCTATGACGACCCTCCCGTGTCTGCGGATGACACCATGCTGATGCTTGCAGGCACCGGCATCTATGTGAAGTACGGCTCGGCACTCATCGCACAGAAGATCGCGCAGGGTCGGGGCATCGCACAGGCGGAGATCGACGCGGAGGCGATCACGGCAGCCGCCGCCGCAAAGGAGGCAAATACTGCGATCTATACGCAGCAGGAAGATTACTTCCGCTCGGCATTCAAGGAAACCTATGCTGCGGATTCGCCGCTATCCCGTGCGATCGCCTATACATGGACATCCTTTGACGCCGCCTGCGAGGTACAGACCTTCAAAAACGATTCGAGTCCCGCCGCAGCCAGCGCAGTTGCGGCTTCAAAGGACAACAGCGTTCCCGGAAAGCAGTTGTTCTTCCTCTCTGCGGGAGAATTCTCCGCGCTGCCGATCTCCACACGCGGAGCGATCGGCACGATGCTTCTGCGCAGCGCGGTGACGGAGAACTTCGGCAGCCTGTCTCTTACCTCCGATCCCGTCGCGACGAAAAGTGCAAGAATTGCGACACTCAATGCCTTCTATTCCGGAACAGACATTCCGGAAAAGGCTGCCTTCCATCTGCGCAAGGACAGGATCGTCTATGCCCTCCAGTCTTCCGCACTCGACCGCAGCCTCACCGCTTCCGACGATCTTCATTCCGTTGCCGGGTACGATCCTTCCTGCAAAAACTGGGAGATCGCCGTGCTGGACGATACCGTGCAGCCGTTTGCCTACCCCGGGCTTACATACACGCCGCATCGGGAGCTGACCTTCACGGTGGAAAATATGCCGACGGGACGCGAAAACTCGTGGGCAGCCCTCCTTGTGACGGACAGAGCCGGAACGGTGAAACAGTACGGCAGGATCTGTGATCTGTCGAACGGCAGACTCACCGAATTCACCGTTGACACGGACGATTACGACTTCGGCGACCGCTTATATCTGATTTATGAATATGAGAGCGGTCATACCGAACAGCCCGTGGTCTGTGCCACTGCCCCGGTCGTGATCTGGGAAAAGACGCTGGACGGCACCGTTCACATTACGCCGAACCCTTACAAGCCGGGAGAAACGCTGGCTGCCGATCTTTCCGATGTCAGATATGCCCCCGGGATGGACCTCGGCTTCTGCTGGTACAGCCCCGAGCGTTCGGAGCGCATTCTCAGCTCCGAACAGACCTGTGCGCAAAGCGGCGCATTTTCGTCATTGGCGGTCTGCGTATATGACAGCGCCGAACGGCAAAGCAAGCTCACAGCCTTGGCAGAGCAGGTCGCGGAGCTTCCCGTTTATCCGGGCGAAAAAGACCCCGACTTCTTCAAAGGCGGCACGCTTTATTACGGCGCAGACAGTGACGCGGATATTGCGGATTATGCGTGGACAGTCGTGGGAAGACCGACAGACGGCATTGCTGCGGTAAGGGATGCCTCCGCACTCAGGCAGTATGAAGATGCAAGCCGGAACGATGCTGTCGAACTGCTGCGCAGGACCGCAACGCCGCAAGGCAGTACCGATACCGTGCTTCGCGGCTATATGGAAACAGGCGTGATGCTGACCGATATCCACGATGAAGCGATCAGCAACCGCACCTTGAGTGCCGATGCGTACAGCGCGGAAGATCAGACGGTTTTCCAAATGTCCTATGCAGACTATCTTGCCTTGGGCAATTATCCCACAGCCCGCTTTGCCGCGGCACAAAACAGCAGTTGGGGCAGAAACTATGTCCTGCGCAACCACAAGGCGAGCAAGTATTTCACAGTAGACCCACGGCTCAATCTGCAATCTGCCGTTCTCGGCGCGGATGCCTGCGTCCGTGAGGGGATCGCCCTCAACAATCAGACAGTGGCATTCTATTCGCCCGCAGATTGTGTGCTGACGCTCGATGCACTGCTCAACTGCCGTCAGACGCCGCAGGGCGAATGGAAGGCGGCAGTTATACAGCCGGAGTTATTTGACGATTTCAATATCGTCCATGTGGAGACGGGGGATGAATACCTGAACTTATATGCTTCCTTCGACCGGATGATGGAAGACCGCTATATCACCGCATGGGGCGTGAAGGACGGAAAGATCGTATGGATGGATTCCAAGCCCTGCGAGGGAACCGAATTTACGCAGAGTTTCCGCTGGGAGCGCAGTTTGATCTTTGACGAGTTGTATTTTGCCGCAAGAAAGGACAACGGCAGTAACCGCTCCGATGTTTGCAGTATCGTCTATGCCGCCTATCCGACCGAGGTGCAGGTAAAATTCCTCCTTGACGGTGAAGAAATCGATTGTGATTACTATGAAATGACAGATTCCCGGGGCAGAGAGCAGACGGCATTCGCAAGCGGTCAGGAGGTTTGCTTCTCGACATTCTGCTTTGATGCCCTCCGCATTCAAAAGATCGAAGTCCTTTTCTCCGACGGCACGAAGGAGACACAGGACAAAATGAACACGCAGGAGTACAGTTTCAGGTTCATGGTCAAGGGCGTTCATCCGACTGTAAAGGTCTATTTTGAGACAACTCCCGTTGACATCAGGATCACTTCCCTTGTTGACCCGCTATACGGCGGTGAATATGAGATATTCCCTGTTACGGTCACCGCACCGACGAGTTGTGTGCCCGGTCAGTCTTACGACTTTACCGTCGGTGTGCTGCCCGGCTTCTACATCAGTGAGATCTCCTGTTTTTCAGACGGCGAAACATTCCTGCTGCCCAACCCTGACCCGATCACGGTCGTTGCAGACGGGGAAACGCTGACGGGCTATGCGCCCGGGACTTATTCAAAGGTCGTTGGAGATTACGGTGACAGCATCACCGTCTATGTCAGAGAACTGCCATTCTCCCTACAGTTGACCGCAGACCCGATGCAGGGCGGCACTGCCACGGCAAAACTGCCGAATGACAGAGCCCTGTCTACGCTTGCGGCGAACGACGAGGTGACTGTTTATGCCACACCGAACGATGGTTATGTCCTGTGCGGCTTCACAGGGAAGACACAGAGCGGGCAGGAAACGGAACTGACCCCTGACGGCGATCACGCCACCTTTTCGATGCCCTCTGACAATGTCATCGTCACGGCTCATTTTGCCAAGCTGAACACCGTCGCGGTCGAACTGTTCACAGACGGTGCGCCGACAGACGGCGGTGCAATCTGGACGCTGACCGACCGTGAAGGCTGCGAGCGCAACATCTTTGCCGACGGCGAGCAGTCTTACATTTCCGCCACTGCGGACACGGGGCTTGTCATCTCACACATTCAGGTCATCTATTCCGACGGCACCTGTGTCGGCAAAGGTTCCCTGAGCAATCATCAGGATCTTGACTTCACTGTCCGCAACACCGACCCTGTTGTCCGCATTTACCTGACCAAGGCACAGGTCCCGATCCTTATCGAGACACAGACCGTCGATGCCAAGGGCAAGGTGCTTGATACGCAGGGCGGCTCCGTCTATGCTCCGACCTTTGCTCCGTACGGTGACAGCTTCACCTACAACGCAAGTGCCTATGAGGGCTATTGCATCAGTGCCATCACCTGCAAGGACGATCCGGTGCCGAACCGTAAGCCTGTGGAATACATCTCCGACGGCGAGACAGTCATCGGCTACGGCGCGGAGGAATACAGTGCGACAGCGGATGCGGAGAGCATTTACATTTTTGTGACATTCACAAAGATCACCGAGACTCACAGCATCACCTCCGAGTTCTTCGATGTTTCCCTTGAAACGCCCGCAACCGTGGAGGCTTCCGTGACCTACACGGTGGACGGCAGGAAAACCGATGCCTTCTATGCGGGCGATGAGGTCACCGCGACCGTAAACTGTGCAGGCGATCCGGCAGTCGCTTCTGCCGTTGCAAGCCCGGATACCGTCCTGACGCAGACGGGCAAGTACACCTTCACCTTTACGATGCCGGATGAAGACCTTGCCATCACCTACAATATGAAGATGCTTGCTGTCAAGTCTGCCTATCTGCACATCAACGAGGATATCAACCTCATCTACAGCGTGCAGGTGCCGGAGGGCTTTGAGAATGTGACAGCGACCTTCTCCTTCCTCGGTCAGACTTATACCGAAAACAGCAGCAAACTCGATAAAAACGGCAGATACTGCTTTGAGTTCACCCATATCACCCCGCAGTTTATGGGCGAGCCGGTCGATGTGACGGTGACGGCACAGCAAAGCGGCTACACCTACAGCCACGCAAATTCCGGCTACAGCATCCGTACCTACTGCGTCAATATGCTGGCAAGAACGGATGACCCGCTGTTGAAGACTCTGCTGTCCGACCTTCTGACCTACGGCGCGGCGGCGCAGACCTACACGGGCTATAAAGCAAATGCGCTTGTCACGGACGGACTTGACCTTTCTCCGAGCACCTTCACGGAGCTGTCCGGTCTGAAAGAAGAATTTGTCGGCACGGCAGATCCCGATACCTTCTGGAAATCGGCAAGCCTGACGCTGTGCAACAATGTAGATATGAATTTCTGCTTCGTTACAGACAGTATCGAAAATCTGTCCGTTGTGCTTGAGATCAACGGCAGAACGGAAACCGTCGCCGACTTCACACCGGTAGACGGAGAGGAAAACATCTACCGGCTCACCTTCCACGGCATCCTTGCCACGGAGTTCGATCTGCCCGTGTCCGTATCCTTCTATCGGGACGGTGCGCAGGTCGGCGATACGCTGAAGTACTCTGTCAACACCTATATCTGCCGCAAGCAGAATGACAGTGACACGGCGCTCACGACGATGGTACAGGCGCTTTACAACTACGGTGCCGCCGCAAACACCTACTACTTTGAACGGTATCTGAAGCAGTAAAGGAGAAAAGAGTATGGAAAGATTTGAAGCACCTGCACTGCGCTGTGTGGTGTTTGCAGCAAAGGACAGTAAGGATTAAATAGTTGAGCAAGGAGAAAATTCAAAAAAATGAAAAACTGACAAAGGAGGGGAGCCTTCCCCTCGAGGGGAAGGTGGCACGGCGCAAGCCGTGACGGATGAGGTGTAAAAACTGCGATATTTGGGAACTTTCAAACACCTCATCCGTCTCGCTCTGCCCGACAGTTTCTCCTCGAAGAGAATCCTTTCAAAAGAGCGGCCACGCGCAGCCGGCAGATCGTATTACGCGTTCAACGCATGGCGAGGAACAAAGGGCTATGCCCGTTTGTGAAAAACCACCCGCTTGGCGGGTGGATGTTTATTGTGTATTATAGGAAAAGCCACTGTGCAAGCATCGGCAAAACACACATACGAAATCCGGTACAGGGGTTGACGGCATACGGGTTCGCTGGTATAATCTTATCGGAAGTTTGCGGAAGACCCGCATAAAAAGGAGCGTTTTTATGAGAAATGTCATTTGCGGCCGCTGTGTCAGATGCGGCAAGGAGTATGAGGCAGTCCCCAATCTCACCAACTGCGCGTGCGGAGGCATCCTCGACATCGTTTACGACTATGACTACATCAGATCCACCTTCACGAAAGAAACACTTGCCAAACGCGAAAACCGCTCCATGTGGCGTTATCGCGAACTGCTGCCTGTGGAGCCGGACACACCGGACACGCCCCTGCGTGTCGGCTGGTCACCCCTTTATGAAGCAGACCGTCTGGCAAAACTTCTCGGCATCCGAAAACTCTGGGTCAAGGATGACGGCATCAACCCGACCGCTTCACTGAAGGACCGTGCCTCCGCGATGGCAGTTGCCAAGGCAAAGGAAGCCGGTGCAAAGGTCATTGCCTGCTCGTCCACCGGCAATGCCGCATCTTCTCTTGCCGGCAATGCCGCCGCCGCAGGACTCAAGACTTATATTTTTGTACCCTCCCGTGCTCCCAAGGGAAAGGTCGCACAGTTGATGACCTTCGGTGCGACCGTTATCTCCGTGCAGGGCAGTTATGAGGACACCTTCGAACTGTCCAAACAGGCGATCGACAAGTGGGGTTGGTACAATCGCAACGCCGCGATCAATCCTTATCTTTCCGAGGGCAAGAAGACCGTCGGTCTGGAGATCGCTGAGCAGCTCGGCTGGAAAATGCCCGACTACATTGCCATCTCTGTCGGTGACGGCTGTACCATTGCCGGTCTGTGGAAGGGCTTGAAGGATCTGTATGCCATCGGCTTTATCGACAAACTGCCGCGTCTGATCTCTGCACAGGCGGAGGGCTGTCACCCCATCAACCGTGCCATCGCAGACAACGAGGACTGGTATCCGATGGAGGAAAACACCATTGCCGACTCCATCGCCGTCGGTGTACCGAGAAATGCAGATAAGGCTTTGATGGCGATCCGGGAGTCCAACGGCATCGTTGTCAATGTGACGGACGAGGAAATTATGGCGGCGCAGAAACTGCTCGGCACCACCTGCGGCGTATTCGGCGAGCCTGCGGGCGTCACCGGAGCCGCCGGTCTGAAAAAACTCTGCGAGGAAGGCAAGATCCCGGCGGATGCGACCGTCGTGTCCGTGGTCACCGGCAACGGCTTGAAGGATGTTGCAAACGCGATCAAGGCCTGCGGCGATCCCATTTCCATTCCCTCCGATATGGATCTGCTGCTGAAAGCCTTTGCAGACAACGGTATCAAGGTGGAAGAATAAAACCGGTTTTCAGAGCGCACAGAACAAGTAAATATGATACAAAGATCCCCTGTTTCTTTCATCGGAAACAGGGGGTCTTCGTTGATAACCGTAACGGAGAACGACGGTCACGGCACGCCGATAGTAACCCGCAGAAAAAAATCGGTTTGCTGACTTGCAAAACATAAGCCGACAAATCAGAATTTAGCGTCCCACTTGTGTGTCATCCTGAGGAGCGGAGCGACGAAGGATCTCGTTTCGTAATACGGTAGCAGATCCTTCGCTACGCTCAGGATGACACATTATTAGGTAGCGATCCTTCGCTAACGCTCAGGGTGACACTTAAAACGCACCGCACCAAAGTTTTGTCATTGCGAGGGCGCTTGCGCCCGTGGCAATCTGTCCGTATCCGGTTTCACGGTGCACTGAAATCTTTGCTCCGCATCGGTAGGGGCGACCTGCGGTCGCCCGCTATCGGGAAGCACAACTTAGGAATTCGGGCGAACACAGTTCGCCCCTACGGCAAAATGCGAAGGTGCGCTGCAAAGGGATGTCGAGGACACCATCCCCTACAGGTGCGGAGTGCAAGCTGATCACTTCAAATTCCGATTTGTCGAGCTGTTTGCGATGCGTGGAAAGGCTCCACCGCAGGGCGGGGGAGCTGTCAGCGAAGCTGACTGAGGGGGTGGGAAGCCCTCTGATTGACGATTTATCAGGCTGATTCCTATATCACCGTAGGGAACGGTCTTGTGTCAAGAGCAACATGGTTTACACAT
>R25__coassemble_1747_pt1 | contig 10486 bp, 16 predicted proteins | sample R25__metabat2_low_PE_026 | metagenome-assembled genome bin R25
GGGAGATCGGTGCCTTGGAGCTGCCTGCCTCCTCGACCAGCCGGATCATCTGTGTTCCGGCGTCTTCCAACTCTGTAACGCTCTCGGCGTTGTCGATGAACAGCGGTACACGCACGCCGTAGTGATCGGAAAGCGTCCGAATAATGTCCAGCCCGATATTGATGCGCATACCGTTGTTGAGCGCAGCATACGGAACACCGTCGTGTACCGCATCGCAGCATTCTTCCAAGCCTGTGTTCACGAGGTTGCGGAACAGGCGGAAGGTTGCAAGTCGGAAATGTCCGTTGACGGTGCTTTCAACTGCTTTCGCCTTAAATCGGATGAATTCCTCAATAAGCCAAAGATCCTTGTCGATCTCTTCCAGATCCTGTGCAGCTCTCTTCTGCTGCGCCCGGAGTTCTTCAATGCGCTTTTCGGCAAATTCAAGTGAAGCCATTTTGCCGAGCGCATCAGAAAGCTCCTTGTATTTGAGCCGTGCGTCGGAGATTTTCAGCTCCACGGCTTTTTTGGCTCCATCAGATTCCTTCATCAGAGCGGAAAGCTCGGTGCTGACAGCTTTTCCCTCTGCTTCAATCTCGGCTTTTTTCTCGGCGTATCCGTCCATATCAGAAACGGTGACAGCTGCGGCAGCTTCCTTTGCTTTCTGAAGCGCATCGTCAATCTCTCCGATCGACGCAATCAAGGATTCAACATTCTTATGCCCGTTAGCAATCGAGGTTTCTGTAATCGAAAGCGTATTCTTTGCGCCACCGGCAGAAAGCTCGATGTCTGCAAGCACCTTCTTTTTGTTAAGTTCAAATTCTTTTTTCGCTGCTTCAAGGCGGCTCTGCGGAAGCTTTTGACCGCAAGTCGGGCAGCGCTCGTCTTCATCGAATGTAAGTGCGTTTGCTGCTTCCCAGTGCTTCCGATGCTCGTCAAGAACGCCCTCAATGCGCTTTTTCAAATCTTCGTTGTTCTGGATGTCTCTTTTCGCTTTTTCGAGGTCTTCATGCAAGGTACGGCTCTGCTGTTCAAGCGCCTTCGTGTCCGGCATGGCCTTATTCTGTTCGGCTATAAATGCCCTGTTATCTGCGTCGAGCCGGCAGCTATCAGCGGACAGAACTTCTATACGGGCTTTAAGCCTTTCAATCTCTGATGTATTGGAAATACTGTTTTTCTTTTCCTGCAGGGCGCGGATCGCTGCTTCCTGCACGTCAAGCTCGGTCTTCACAGCCTCATAATCGACCGCGCAGAGCGTGGCAACGACCTGCTCCTGCTCTGCAATTCTTGCAGGGATCGTATCACGGTCAGCACAGGCACTCTTTTTGCGGGCTGCAAGCAGCTTCCGATAATCGTCAAGCGACAATGCACCGATCTTCGTCATAAGCTCCGCGAAGCGCTCGTCCGATGCCATAAGCGACAGATCAGATACAGATCCGCAAAGCTCTGAAAGAACGGCGCGTCGCTCCTTCCATGGGATCGTTTCTGCGAAATAATAAACGCTGGTCAACAGGCGGAACTTGTCCTCGTCGATGATCTGACCAACGCGGCGATCATATTCGTTCTTTTTCATAGGTACGCCGTCAATGTAATAGGCGCAGGTGTTGCCGTCATAAACCTGCTGCGAGCTTCCACGGCGGGAAGTCCATACCTCCTGCAGCTCTTTGCGCAGCTTGATTTTCCAGGTGATTCCGTCCTCGACCGTGTCAAGCTCTGCCTCAACTGCGGTGATCGCCGCATGATCTGCTACCTGACCGGATAAATCGACAGGCTTCAAAAGCTCGTTGTCGGAGTTACCGGTGCTGGTCTTGCCGAATAAAAGCCATGTAAGTCCATCGAATACACTCGTCTTGCCGGCGGCGTTGTCTCCGTAAATCGTGGCGCTGTTGCCGCCAAATTCGAAAACGCTGTTCTTATGAGACTTGAAATTTTCAAGTTTCAAAGAAGCAATTTTAATGATTTTCATATTTTTATCCTTTCCATGCGGACTTGACCGCACAAGCAAATTGTGTTATGATATTGTTGTGTTGTTTCTGGCCTTTCGGTCAGCACATTGAGTCGTTATCGTTGCAGCGATGGCGACTCATTTTTTGTGGTCGTGCAGGAGCTTCGCGATCCGCGCAGTGTGATAGCAAACCGCATAACCGTGCCGAAGCGCTTCAAAGAGCTCCTGCCGCTCAAATGCGCCCTGTGCGTACTCCTCCAGAACGGCAAGCCCTTCCGGGCGATATTCGCCGTGCCGGACACGGTCAAGCGCGTGTTCCCATTCGTGCCGATTCAATTCATCACATCCCTTCCCGTTTTCTGTGCAATTTCGTTTTTCTGTGTCATCCTGAACGAGCACTGTGTCATCCTGAGCCTTATTTGTGTCATCCTGAACCTTATTTGTGTCATCCTGAGCGCAGCGAAGGATCTGCCATCGATCCTTGCACCCCGTAGGGAACGGTCTTGACCGTTCCGCCCCGCAGATACATCCATCCCTTGGATCATCCTGATCGAACACTGTGTCATCCTGAACGGAGTGAAGGATCCGCTATCGTCCATCGCACCGTTCTATGTGTCATCCTGAACGGAGTGAAGGATCCGCTATCGTCCACCGCACCCGTAGGGCATGGGCTTTGCTCCTGCCGCCTCCGCAGATACCTTCTGCCTGCCGGGACACACCAACGATCATTGCAACATCCGTTTGCGTCAGCTTCAGCCGCTTCCGCAAGGCTTTGATCTCGGCATTCTTTGCGGCGATCTCGTCCCGGTTGGCTTCGTAGTAGGCTTTCTGCTTTGCGGCGATCTTCTTCTGCTCAGGGGTCCGTGTCAGTGCAAAATCACGTTCCCGTGCCTCCGCGTAGTCATCCGGCGTCATATCGTCGCATATGCAGTCATCGAATTTGCAGCGAAAACAGTCGTGGTCACAAATATTCATATCCGTCGGCTCCATTCCGCGTATCCCAGTTCCCCGCCAAAGTGTCGGTAACAGCACCACAGGCAAAATTGCGTCAGCAGGATCCCGGCAACAAAAGCAAAAGACAGGATCGCCAAAATAATCAACTCGTTCATTTCTCTTTCTCTCCTTTTGTCTCTCTTCTGGATACGACGCACTTCCCGCAGTACCGTCTTTTCCGGCAGCGGTAGCAGGTGTCCTTGACCCTCCGTCACTTCTACGTGACGGAAAATCCAAGTTCCAGGATTCGTGCGATACATTCTCCGCATAACGCTTTCGGTTCGCTCATTTCTTCCCTCCTTTCTCAAAACCGTCCGTTCGGCTCCATCTGTGACATCATCCGTGCCAGTGTCGGAACGGGAATGCCGTTTTTCGGAATGCTGTACCGTCCGGAAGCTGTTCTCTGATCGATTCCGCAGTAAGCACCGACCTATTTTGCGGTCATAATGTGCCGCCCTCCGGTAAACCGCAGCAGCTCTTCCATATCTCTCTCCTAACCTTCATTTGTAAAAATGTCTTGGATTTCTTCATTGCCCCCGCTTGGGAGGGAAAAACTCAGCCTGTCCGCTGTATAGCGCATTGCAGTATGTAGTCATAAGCCGCATACCGACCTCCTTCCGGGTTTCCTCCGGCAGATCGGAAACGCGGACCAGACCGCCGTCCTTGCTGTGGACATAGGACACTGTTTTGATGCAGATCTTCTTCTTTTCGCGGCTCATACCGTCATCACCTCCCTTTAAGGTATGCAAAAGCGGATTGTCCCGGTGCTTCAATCCTGAACAATTTCGGTGTCATCCTGAACAAGTCCTGTGTCATCCTGAGCGCAGCGAAGGATCTGCTATCGTTCACCGCACCGTTCTATTGTCATCCTGAACGCAGTGAAAGATCTATTATCGACCCTCACACCGCACCAAAACCGTGTCATTGCGAGGACGCTTGCGTCCGTGGCAATCTGTCCCCCGCAGGTCTGCACCGCCCCACCGTAGTGCGGTTGCTTGCTGCTGCCGAAACCGCACCCCTTGGATGGCGTCCCCGACATCCCTTTGCACCGCACCCGTAGGGGTCGATGCCCACATCGTCCCGTTGCTGCAGGCACATCCAAGCTGTCATCCGGCAGCAGACCCACAGCAACACCGGCACACAAATCAGCATTGCAAAAAAACTAAGCCCTTCAAAAAACGCTTCCAAAAACATTCTCTATCTCCTTCTTTACTAAGTTGTGATATTATTCGTCTTTGCCGTAGCCGTCGCCGTAGCCGGAGCCGGAACTCCTCATTTTTCGTGCCATCGCCCAAAAGATTTGCGGCTTTATCTTTTCGGTAGCCGGCAGGCCTTTTGCTTTTAGCTCGGCAAATTCTGCCTCCAGGTCTTTCAAAAAATGCTTTTTTAATATCGAAAACCCTGTTTTTGCCTCTGCTTGCTTTGCCCGGCTGAAAACATCGGGGTATAAGCAATACACCACATACCAATGCTGCTTACCCGCTTTTAGGCAACCAATGCAGTTGGCGTGGTTAAAAATCTCATAGGAAACGGGGCGCTTTATCCCGATTTCCTCCGTGCTGTAAATGCTCCTTTTATCGTTGCACAGCGGATACTCTGTGCGGTAGCCCATAGCGTTCATAACTTTTATGCGGCGATCAATTCGTGTATTTTCACCGGGGTTAAACCCGTACACCACCGTTATATCATCACGCACGGCGCCTTTTGTGGCTGGGTAATACTGGTTAAGCCAGGCATTAAAAGGCTCGGTTTTTAGCATCCTTGTACAATGGATAAGGCCAAAAGAATTGCCGCCACCAGCCACCATACAATCAAATTGATCTTTGCTTTCATATCCCGGCATATTTGCGTATGTAATCTGCATGCCCAAATAGTTTGCCACCTCTTGCTTGAAGCGTTTTATGTCGGCGTGCTCGGCCTTTTCACAAATATCATGGTTAAGCAATATTACATTTTCTTTTCCATATCGGTGTACCGTTTCAATAGCTGCAAGCGCAGAGGAATGGCCGCCGGAATAACAAACGATGTACAACACGGTTTTACCCCCCTTATCAAATTTGTTTTTTCCATAATTTTTCCTTTCCTTCGTCCTCTGTCCCGCGTGTCATTGCGAGGACGCTTGCGTCCGTGGCAATCTGTCCCCCGCAGGTCTGAACCGACCCACCGTAGGGGTGGATGTCCACAAGGTAGGGGGATTTCACTCCCCGTCCTCATACGCCCCATCGAGCGTTTCTTCTGTGATGCCCTGCGCCCGAAGTGCCTGTCCGCGCTTCTCTGCGGCACGAAGCTCATACAGATAAATGCGCCTGCGGTTCATGATGCGCTTGTACTTCTCCGCGCGCTTCACATCCGGGCTTTTCCGAAGCCGTGCGATCTCCGCGTTCAGCTCTTCATCCGGCACATATGGGTTGTTCGTTCTTGCCATATTTCTCCCTCCTTTCTCCCGTCTCGTAAACTAATCGCGGTCGATAACTTCGTGGCTTATAACCTCGGAATCAATCGTAAAAATATCGCTGTACGTGTCTGCATCTTCATCCATGCAAATATCAAGGCTGTGCTTTGCAGCCCCTTCTTTTTCGACTTTGATCCACCAAACAGCAAGATTTTTATCTTCTTTCGGGTACCCGACAAGAATTTGCGTACCGTCAGCAAAATTGATACGTACATTACTGTCAAAGCAGCCGATTTCATTGTCCGGATAACTGCTGCCTTCGATCTCGACATTATCATCGGAATAACCGTAAACCATTACCATTTCCGCACCTCTTTCATAAAAACTGTTGCCGTTCCTGTCAAAGCGCGATATATTGATAACCGGGCGATCTGCTGCACGATACGGAGGTGCAGTTTGGAATACATAGAAGATTTCGAGGTTATCAAATGTCCGATCACCGGGAAATTTGAAAAGATATGGTACAGAAAAATCACAGAAACAGGATTTTTTGAATGTAATGGCTGCGATAATCACCGCGCAGAGCCTACCTGCGTGGAGTGCTGCCAAAAGGTCTTTGATCTGGTAGCTTCATAATTTCGTCCGCGTGTACGATCTCAACGCAGCGGATCGCCTCTTTCAATCCGCGCCGGTAACGGTCATCACGCATTGCCAGACTGGGACATTCGCCGCCGAACAGGTGTTCGCAGTCCTGCTTTCCGCAAGCCACGCAGTTGTTTTCCATGAATACCCGCTCGTGGTAGCTCATCAGCCCGCGCAGAACAGATAAACATTTCTCACCCTCCGAGGCTCCGGTATGCGGCAAGTCTCGGATTTTTTTGTCGTTTTCCATGGTGTTGTTCCTCCTTTTATCCACCACTGCAGGCAGGTGAATTAAATTCAACTTAATGATGAAAAAAAATACGCACTCTGTCTTCGGCACTGTCAATTTTCAAAATCGAAGAGAGAATATCCATTTCTGATCCCTTAAACTCTCTAACATTTCTAATCTTTTGAGATAAACAGTATGTGCTGATGCCAAGACGTTGTGCGATGTACTTTCGCTTAAAACCGGATTCTTTGATTTTCTGTTCAAGCAACAAAGTATTTGTCATTTTGTGTCCCTCCTATTAATTTGTTAGGTTGAATTAAATTCAACCCTCGTGAAAATAGTAGCACGGCGGAGAATAAAAGTCAACTATTTTTTTGGTTTTTTTCAAAAAATGTTGAAATTAAGTAAACGCAATGCTATAATCTGCTCACAGGAGGTGATTTTGTGAGCATTAACGAACGAATCCGCCAAAGGAGAATTGAGCTTGGAATGTCACAAAAAGAATTGGCAAACAGGCTTGGATATAAAACAAAGTCATCAATCGCAAAAATTGAAAATGGATATAACGATTTCCCGCAAAATAAAATTCACAAGTTTGCTGTTGCGCTTGAAACTTCAGAAGGGTATCTGATGGGATGGGATGACACAACGCCATCAAAGCCCGACAAAATTTCCGAACTGTTCCCGCAGCTCACCGACGAAAACAAAGATTTCGTCATCAAACAGATTGCTCTGCTTCTTGCACAGCAAGAAGGCGAAGAATAAGCGCAAGGATCGTGTCAAGGTTTTCATTAGATAATTTCGATACCATATCAAATAGTTCCTCATTCATTTCTATTTACCCCTAAAAATAATTGAACATATGTTCTAAAACAGAAATACAAAATCGCGTGTCCGAAAAATTGGACAGAAAAAGGAGAATAAACAAATGGGGATTTTTAACAGGTTTTCTCTCATGCGTGAAGTCAAAAAAGCGGGAGGCGCGGCGATGTACGCAGCGCAGAATGTCGCAGCCATTTATTGCGTTCTAAAAGATTTGCGTTGTCCGGAGGAAGATTTACTTCCTGCAACGGCAATTATAAGCACAAGCGCATTTGCGGGAATCGAGATAGACGAACTGAAATTGTCTGTTTTATATGCGCAGACCGGAACTGTATGCGTCAGTTTTTATCGCCGTACACACGGATTGTTTGATGTATATGAAAACAAAGTGTTGAACTTGGCGATGCAGCTTGTTGCGCTTGAATTTTCCGAAGACGATTTTTCAAATTATCGTAGCTATGTTGATGCCGTCGTAGAAATGAAGCCACAGTTCAGCGAAGCTGTTGCAAAGATTATGAAAAAAGGAAAGAAAGGCACGATATACAAAAGGGTGATTCCGGTTGTTCAGTCGTACATCATGTCAGCAAGATTCCATATTGAACTTGAGATGATGAAAGACGAAGAAGAGGAAGAATAACATGAAAAACGCTGTCCGCCTGTATGACGATCACATCGTTTTTGAGCCGGAAAACCCGCAGTTCCGCCCGATGGTCTACTGGGGTGAAGAAATGGCAGCCGTATCCATCCTCGGTCTCGCCGTCGCCTTTACAAGCTCAGTTAAGTAGACAAAAAAGTTTATACGAAAGAGGTACAAAAATGAAGAACGCATTTTTACAAGGTAAAAACATCGTTGTCACAATTCTGTTTTATTTATTCTCGTACATCGCAACATTTCTTCCGTTAATCGTTCTGGATTTTCCGTTTTGGCTGACACTGATTATCATTGTTATTGTTACTTCGTTCGCAGGTTTTCTGCCGGTGGATCTCGCGCTTCTCGGCCTTTGGGTATGGGCGTTTATTGTCGCGCTGAACGGTCCGCAAGACATTTTTGCGATACTAACTTACATATTCTTTGGAATTAAAGTTCTGTTGTTCTTAATTTCTATTGTTTCAGAACTTATGTCCAAAAAGGAAACTTGAACAAATTATAAAAAAAGACCGTCCCGAGTACCAGTCGGAACGGTCGTGCAGAAAAATCACATTACCTGTCACAGCAAAGGGAAAAGTCTGCGTCCTTATGGTACACAAAAAATCAGAAATTGCAAGGAGCTGTTGCGTATTGGAGACAATAATCGCTGCCGCGTACATCCGTGTATCGACAGAAGATCAAACAGAATATTCCCCTGCCGCACAGCTCCGGGAGCTGCGTGAATATGCCGCGTCACATAACATGGTGCTGGATGAACGCCATATCTACGCCGATGAAGGCATTTCCGGCAGGCAGGCAACAAAGCGTCCGAAGTTTATGCAGATGATCGCAGACGCAAAGACTGTTCCGCGTCCGTTTGATGTTATCCTTGTGCACAAATTTGACCGTTTCGCAAGGTCCAGAGAGGACAGTATCGTTTACAAGTCCATGTTAAAGCGTGTCGGCGTAGAGGTGATCTCGATCAAGGAGCCGCTTGCAGAGGGCAATTACAGCGGCGTGATGGAAGCAATCTATGAGAGCTTTGCCGAGGCATACAGCATCAATCTCGGACAGGAGGTGAAAAAAGGAATGACGGAGAAAGCCCGCCGGGGAGAAATCCAGACAGCCCCGCCGTTCGGGTACCGGCTGGAAAACCACACCTTTGTCCCGCACGAAACAGAGGCACCTGTCGTGCAGGAGCTGTTCCGTACCTATGCCTCCGGGCGTTCCTCATTTTTCGCGCTGGCAAAAGACCTCAATGACCGGGGCTATCGGACGCACCGTGGAGGTCGTTTTGAAAACCGAACCGTGGAATACATCCTGCGCAATCCGATCTACATCGGGAAGGTTCGCTGGAACCCTGCCGGACGGTCACGCCGAAATTTCGATGATCCAAACATTCTGACGGTTGACGGCACCCACGAACCGATCATTGACACCGACACCTGGGATGCCGTACAAAGCAGGATCGCGGAGCAGAAAGCCAAATGGCGGTATCACGGAAGACCAAGCGCAGACCGACACCATTGGCTGTGCGGGATCGTCCGCTGTTCGGAATGCGGCGCGACACTGATCTGGTCAAAGCCGCACTACCTGAAGTGCAGCAATTATGTGCGCGGCAGGTGCAGATCATCACAGCATATTTCCGCCGCACTTCTGGAAGAAGCTGTCCTGCATCAGCTGAGAGAAGACCTGCTTACCGATGATACGCCGGAATGTCGGATCATCCGAAGCACCGGCAATCAGGAGCTGATATTGGCACAGCTCCGGCAGAATCTTCAACGGGCAGAACAGCGGCGTGACCGCCTGACAGATGCCTACCTCAATTCCGCGATTGATCTGACCGAATACGCAAGGCTGAAAACGCCGCTTGACAATGCAGTTACAGAGGCAAGAGAGGCATTGGAAAAAGAGGAAGCCGCGCAAGTTCCGATAGACACAAAAGCGGAACTTCGCGCATCCATTGAGAAGACCATAAAGACACTTCTGTCCCCGCAGCGAACTGTAGCAGAGAAATTCGATGCCGCAAATTCAATCATAGAATCCTGTGTTTTCGCTAAGAAAACCTCGACCCTCACCCTCACCTACCGCCTCACCGTCTGACTTTTACACAAAAACTGTAGTCTATTGGTGTATGGTGGACCCGACGGAGAGCTTAGTGCCTCCCTGCGATATCTCAGCCAAAGGTTCTCTATGCCTTACCCCGAGCAGCAAGGCTTGCTGACAGACATCGGCGTAGAAGAACTCGGGCATCTCGAGATGGTCGGAGCGATCGTGCATCAGTTGACAAGAGATCTTACGCCCGAACAGCAAAAAACCGCCGGTTTTGATGCTTATTTTGTCGATCACACTGCCGGAGTTTATCCCACAGCCGCCTCAGGTTTCCCGTTCAGTGCCGCATCCTTGCAGGTCAAGGGTGACCCGATCGCCGATCTGACAGAGGACCTCGCTGCCGAACAGAAAGCAAGAGTGACCTATGACAACATCCTGCGGCTGTCAGACGATCCGGATGTGAACGATGTCATCAAATTCCTGCGCGAACGCGAGATCGTCCATTTTCAGCGGTTCGGTGAAGCCCTCGGTCTGCTGCGGGAAAAACTTAATGAAAAAAATGTTTACTATATGAATCCGGCTGTTGACAAAGCCGTGCGAAAAAAGCCGTAGAAAAAAGCCTGTAGTTTTTGCCAAAGGCCCTCAGGATGCCACCGAAAACACACAGTACCAAAGTTGTGTCATCCTGAGGCTTATCATTCTTGTGTCATCCTGAGGAGTGAAACGACGAAGGATCTACTACCGAAATATCGGAAGCAGATCCTTCGCTGACGCTCAGGATGACACATTTCGGAAAGGCTACAC
>R25__coassemble_1751_pt1 | contig 10472 bp, 10 predicted proteins | sample R25__metabat2_low_PE_026 | metagenome-assembled genome bin R25
CACATACCCTTTTTGGTATTCTACACCATATCGGCGGATTTTACAACAGGAAATCGAAGCTGCACTCCCTGATGCGGCAATCTGTCTGAAATATGCCGACAAAAAGCAGTTGTAATTTTTCCGGTTTGTGATACAATGGAGAAAGAAAAGTGATGCGATCTGAATTCGTTCCCGTAAAGGAGGAAAACTCTGATGAGTGAAAACAAAGGCTACATTACCCGCGCACAGGAAAACGGCTCCGTCCTGATCTCCGAGGAGGTGCTGTCCTCGATCGCTTCCGTGGCGATCAAAGAGGTGGACGGTGTCTGCGGATTCTACGGCGGCTTCGGCAAAAAGCCCGGCAAAGGCTTGAAACTGACGCTGAAGGAGAACAGTGTTGACATCGAATGCAACATCATCGCGCTGTACGGTCGTTCGGTCGTAGAGATCGCAGAAAACATCCAGACCTCCGTGGTCACCGCCGTGGAGAATATGACCGGTCTGACCGTGGACGCGATCAATGTCAATGTCTGCGGCATTTCCACCGAGCAGCCTTCCTGACAGGAGAATCTACTTATGACAAGATCAAACGCAAGAGAGATCGCCGTACATCTGATCTATGCCTGCGAATGCAGCGGGCTTTCCGCAACCGAAGCACTGGAGAGCAGACTTGCGCAGGAGTACTATGCCGGACTGTCCTCGGAAAATGAGATCTATGCCGACCGTCCGAACCAAAAACAAAAAGATTATCTCTATCAGGTGGTTCAAGGCGTTGAGCAGTGCCGTGAGGAACTTCAGCGGTATATCTCCGAACTTTCCGTCGGCTGGAGCATCCACCGTATTTCCCGTCTGGCGCGGGCTGTGATGGAACTTGCGATCTATGAAGCACTCTATGTAGACGATGTACCGATGAATGTTGCGATCCACGAGGCGATCGTCCTTGCACAGAAGTATGAAGAGGAAGAGACCGTCTCCTTTGTCAACGGTGTACTGGGTGCATTTTCCCGCAAATACGGTACTGCGCCGGAAGGAACGCCGGAATGCTGAACATCGGCTTCGACACCAGCAATTACACGACCTCCTGTGCGTGGTCGGACGGAAGCACGGGAGAGAATTTTTCCCGCCTGCTGGATGTCCGTCCGGGAGAACTGGGTCTGCGTCAGTCGGACGCACTGTTTGCCCATATCAAACGCCTGCCGGAACTGTCCGACAGGCTGTTTGCACATATAAACCCCGATGAGATCCGCGCCGTCGGAGTCAGCACCAGACCCCGGGCAGTCGAAGGCTCTTATATGCCCTGCTTCCTTGCGGGAGAATGTCAGGCGCGGGTGCTGGCAAATGCCCTGCATATTCCGCTGTACACCTTTTCCCACCAGCAGGGGCATATCGCTGCGGCACTGTGGTCTGCGGGCAGGCTCGATCTTTTGGAAACACCGCATCTTGCGTGGCATCTGTCCGGCGGCACGACGGAGCTTTTGCTCGTCACGCCGGAGGGAAAGAATGTTCACGCGGAAAAAATCGGCGGCACGACGGATATCTCCGCCGGTCAGCTCATTGACCGCACGGGACAGCTTTTGTCGATGCCCTTCCCTTCCGGAAAGGCGATCGATGCGGCGGCTTCGCGGTCTGACTGCACGGAGTTTTTCCGCGTGAAGGTCAACGGCACCTCGTTTTCTCTTTCCGGTGTCCAAAATCAAATTCAAAAATTCTATGCCCGGACGCAGGAGGCAAATGCCACCGCCGCCTTTTGTCTGCGCTCGGTGATTTTTGCCATCCGCACGGCAACACGGAACGCCTTGCAGGACAAAAAGGGCTATCCTGTCGTCTTTTCCGGTGGGGTCGCATCGAACAGTCTGCTGCGGAGCAGCGTATCAGACCTTGGCGCGGTGTTTGCCGCCCCGGAGTATTCCACAGATAATGCTATGGGTATCGCGGTTCTGACCGCTTTGCAGGAGATGTAATGGAACAAAAGCCGCTTTCCGTATCACAACTCAATACTTACATCAAGTCGAAATTTGAGACAGACCCCCTTCTTTGCGGCGTGAGCGTGTTCGGCGAGATCAGCAATTACAAACTCTATCCGTCCGGGCATCATTATTTCACCTTGAAGGATGCGGAATCGGCTGTCCGCTGCGTGATGTTCAAAGGCAACGCTTTTTCCCTGCGGTTCCGCCCGGAAAACGGGATGTCCGTGCTGGCTGTCGGCAGAGTGTCCGTGTTTCCGCGGGACGGAGCCTATCAGCTCTACTGTACGCATATGATCCCATATGGGGTCGGTGATCTCGCAGTTGCCTTTGAACAGCTCAAACGAAAGCTTTCGCAGGAAGGGCTGTTTGATGCGGCGCACAAAAAGCCGCTTCCCCCCTACCCGCACCGGATCGCCGTCATCACCTCCCCCGCAGGTGCCGCCATCCACGATATGCTCCGCATTCTGGGACAGCGCTACCCTTTAAGTGAGGTTTTTCTGCTTCCTGTGCGTGTGCAGGGGGCGGAGGCACCGCCGGAGATCGCCGCCGCCATCCGTTATGCCAATCAGTACCGTCTTGCGGATGTCATCATCACCGGGCGCGGCGGCGGGTCTGCCGAGGATCTTTGGGCATTCAACGATGAATCCGTTGCCCGGGCGATCTACGACTCGGCGATCCCTGTCATCTCTGCCGTCGGACACGAGCCGGATGTGACCGTCTCGGACTATGTTGCCGATCTTCGTGCCGCAACTCCCTCCAATGCCGCAGAGTTGGTCTCGCCCGATCAGGCAGAACTTCGCGCAATGCTCTGCAAGGCGGGACTGCGGATGACCGCCGCTGTCAGAGGAAAACTGAAGACAGAGCGGATGCGGGTGACTGCACTTTCCAAAGCACCCGCCTTTCAATCGCCCCTGCGGCTGATACAGGAAAAACGCCTGCTGCTGGATGCGGACACCAAACGCCTATCCGGAGCAGCACGGGAAATTTTATCGGAAAAACACAAGCGTCTGATCTCTCTGACGGCGGGACTGGACGCAATGAGCCCCCTGCGGGTGCTTTCCCGCGGGTACAGTGTCACGGCGGCACCGGACGGAAGGATCATCACCTCCGTGCATCAGGTCAGACCGGGAGATCGGCTTTCCGTCCGGCTGAAGGACGGAAGCCTGCGCGTGACAGCAGAGGAGATCAAGGAGGAAACCACCGAATGAAAAAATCGGAATCGTTTGAAACATCGGTCGAACGGCTGGAAAAGATCGTGGATGCTTTGGAGCAGGGAGATCTGCCGTTGGAGGAAGCCCTGAAACTCTTTCAGGAGGGTACGGGACTGGTAAAAAAATGCACCGATCTGCTGGATCAGGCGGAACTGTCCGTCGTAAAACTGACCAAGGGGCAGGACGGTGCGCCACAGGAGACGGAGTTTGACTATGACGCTGAATGAACGGTGGCAAAACAGCACCGACCGAACAGAACGGTTTTTGTCCGACCGTCTTTCCGCATTGGCGGCATCTTCCCAGCCGCAGAAGGATTTGTTTGAAGCCGGGCGGTACAGCCTGCTTGCAGGCGGAAAACGCCTGCGTCCTTTTTTGGTGCGGGAGTTCTGCCGTGTCTGTGGCGGGACGGATGAAAATGCCGACCATGCGGCGGCGGCGATCGAGATGATCCACACCTACAGCCTTATTCACGATGATCTGCCCTGTATGGACAACGATGATTTTCGCAGGGGCAAGCCGACCAATCACAAGGTCTTCGGAGAAGCCCTTGCCGTGCTGGCGGGGGATGCTCTCCTGACGGATGCCTTCCGTGTGCTGTGCGAAAGCAATAACGATCCTGCCGTTTGCACAGCGTGTGTTTCTGTCCTTGCATATGAAGCAGGCTCCTGCGGAATGGTGGGCGGTCAGGTGCTGGATATGGAAGCCGAAAACCGCATCTGCACCGACAGCGAGGTCATTGCCATCCAGTCACGCAAAACGGGAGGACTGATCCGCGCCGCCTGCCGGATGGGTGTGCTGTGCGGCGGAGGTACAGAGGAACAGTATGCCGCCGCCACGCGATATGCCGATGCCGTCGGACTGGCATTTCAGATCGAGGATGACATTCTGGATGTGGTCGGCAGTGCCGAAAAACTCGGAAAATCCGTCGGAACGGACGAAAAGAAAAACACCTTTGTCAGGCTTTACGGCATTGAAAAGTGCAGAGAACTTGTCCGGGAGCAGACCGACCTTGCGATACGAGCGTTGGAACCGTTTGCACAGGCAGACACTTTGAAACAGCTTGCATCGGTATTGAGCACACGGGAATTCTGACCCATCCCCGGAGATTTCATTCCGAGGAGCACCGCAAGGAAGATCTGCTCTGCTTTCGGTGTCACCGTGAGCGAAGGATCTGCTGTCGGAATATCCGGCGGCAGATCCTTCGTCGCGCCGATGATCTTGCGTTATTCGGAAAAAAAGAACCGTCCTTCAAAAATTGTGCAATTTGTCCGCGTTTTGCGGAAAAAGGCTTGAAAATGCAAAAAAACTGTGTTACAATTCCGTTGTTGCGAAAAGTGATGACCGGGTCGTCGGAGCATACAAAACGGCTTGCAGAGAGGGTACGGCTGCTGAAAGTACCTGCCGCGTGTGCATCCGGCTTTCCCCCGCGAGCCGCCGCCTGAACCGACAGTAGGGTGTGCCGGGTGACTCCGTTAAAGGTTCTGAGTGCGCCTCACGGCGAATTGCGGGTGGTACCGCGGAAGCAAGGTCTTTCGTCCCCTTTTGGGAGGAAAGACTGTTTTTTTTGTAAATTTTTAGGCGATTGTAAAAGTGTAGCTGCGTTGCTCCGCATTATGAACTACCCAGTAGGGAACGGTCTTGACCGTTCCGGATGTACAATGCAACGAATGGCGGAACGGTCAAGACCGTTCCCTACGCCGCCATGGAGAAATGTCATCGGTACTGCGGAGAAAGACCGTCAGTATGTCATCTCAAAAATCCTTGATTTTCAAGGCTTTCTGAGTTTTACAAGTGACTATTGTAAATTTTATAAAGGAGATCAATAGATGAAAGAACAACTGGAACGCATTCGCTCCTCGGCAATGGAGGAGCTTGCACAGGCGAAAGAGATCGCCGACCTGGAAGCACTCCGCGTCCGGGTACTGGGCAAAAAGGGCGAGCTGACTGCCGTCCTCAAGATGATGGGCGGTCTGTCCGCCGAGGAACGCCCCGTGATGGGTCAGATGGCAAACGCCGTCCGTGCCGAGATCGAGAGCCGTCTGGAAGAGCGCAAGACGGAGCTTGCCGCCTCCGCGCTGGAAGACAAGCTGCGCCGTGAAGCCGTCGATGTCACCGTCCCCGGTGAGGCGGTCAAGCAGGGACACAAGCACCCGATGAACACCGCGCTGGATGAAGCAAAAGAGATCTTCATCGGTATGGGCTTCAAAATTCTGGAAGGTCCCGAGGTAGAACTTGCGGATTACAACTTCACCAAACTCAACACCGAGGAAGGGCATCCGGCAAGGGACTGGTCGGACACCTTCTATCTCAAGGAAGACAGCAGTGTGCTTCTGCGTACGCAGACCTCCCCGATGCAGATCCGCGCGATGGAGGCGATCAAGAATCCGCCCATCCGCATTCTGGCTCCCGGCAGAGTGTTCCGTAAGGACGAGGTCGATGCGACCCACAGCCCGATGTTCCATCAGATCGAAGGTCTGGTCATCGACAAGGGCATCACGATGGCTGACCTCAAGGGCACACTGGAAACGCTGGTCAAGTCCCTGTACGGTGAGGACAGCGTTGTCCGCTTCCGCCCCCACCACTTCCCCTTCACCGAGCCGAGTTGTGAGGTCGATGTGCAGTGCTTCAAGTGCCACGGCGAAGGCTGTCCCACCTGCAAGGGCGAGGGTTGGATCGAACTGCTGGGTGCCGGTATGGTGCATCCGAAGGTGCTTGAGGGCTGCGGCATCGATCCCGAGGTCTACTCCGGTTTTGCCTTCGGCATCGGTCTGGAGCGTATGGCCATGCGCCGCTTCAAGATCTCGGACCTGCGTCTGATCTTTGAAAACGACATCCGCTTCTTGGAGCAGTTCTGAGGAAGGAGGACAAGGATATGAATATTTCAAGAAAATGGCTGAAAGAGTTTGTGGATATCGAAGCCACAGACCGTGAATACGCGGAAATTATGACGATCGCCGGTCAGAAGGTCGAAACGACCGAACGGCTGGACGAAACCTTGAAGAATGTCAAGGTCGGCAAGGTGCTGTCCATCGTGCGGCACGAGAATTCCGACCATATGTGGGTATGTCAGATCGATGTAGGCGAGGCGGAGCCTGTGCAGATCGTGACCGGCGCACAGAATGTGCACGAGGGCGATCTTGTCCCCGCCGCACTCCACAACTCCTATCTTGCCGGCGGTGTCCACATCACCAAGGGCAAACTCCGCGGCGTTGTCTCCAACGGTATGCTCTGCTCTTTCCACGAACTGGGTCTGACAAAAAACGACTGCCCCGATGCTTACGAGGACGGCATCTGGATCCTCAATGACGAGGACTGCACCGTCGGACAGGACATCAACGAGGTCATCGGCAACGATGACAGCGTGGTGGAATTCGAGATCACCAACAACCGTCCCGACTGCTACAGCCTGATCGGTCTTGCAAGAGAGACTGCGGCTGCGTTCAATGTCCCGATGAAGCACCATGCGCCTGTGGTAAAGGGCGGAGGCAAGGGCGATCTGAACGAACTGCTGGATGTAGAAGTGGAAGCCGATGACCTCTGCAAGCGTTACTGTGCAAGAATGGTGCGCAATGTCAAAATCGCGCCGTCTCCCAAGTGGCTGCGTCTGCGTCTGCGCTCGGCGGGCATCCGTCCGATCAACAACATCGTCGATATCACAAACTATGTTATGGTCGAATACGGTCAGCCGATGCACGCCTTCGACTACCGCTATGTCCGGGGCGGCAAGATCGTCGTCCGCCGCGCAGGGGAAGACAAAGAACTGACGACGCTCGACGGCAATGTCCGCACCCTCACACCCGATATGCTCGTCATTGCCGATGAGACCCGTCCGGTGGGTCTTGCCGGTGTGATGGGCGGCGAGAACTCCGAGATCGTGGATGATACCGTGGATATCGTGTTTGAGTCCGCAAACTTTGACGGCACCTCCATCCGCAAGACCGCACTGGCACTCGGGATGCGTACCGATTCTTCTGCAAAGTTTGAAAAGAACATCGACCCGCTGCTGACACTGCCCGCGATCAACCGTGCGTGTGAACTGGTCGAACTGCTCGGTGCCGGCGAGGTGCTGGACGGTGTCATCGACATCCTCAACTATGTTCCGGAGCCTTATGAAATGCCGCTGGAGCCGGAGAAGATCAACAAACTGCTCGGTACCGATATCTCCACCGAGGATATGATCGAGTATCTGCGCCGCGAGGAAGTCCCTGTTGAGGGTATGACGATCAAAGTCCCGTCATGGCGTCCCGACCTGCGCAGGATGGCGGATATTGCAGAGGAAGTCGGCAGATTTTACGGCTACAATGAAATTCCCACCACGCTGATGCACGGTGCCACCACACGCGGCGGCTACAGTGACAGTCAGATCCTGGAAAACAAAGCAGGCTATTGCGCTCGCGGTATGGGCTATAGCGAGATCATCACCTACTCCTTCGTCTCTCCGTCCGTCTGCGATATGATAAGGATGCCCGCAGACGATGCAAGGCGCAATATGATCAAAATTCTCAACCCGCTGGGTGAAGATACCTCCGTGATGCGTACCACTGCTCTGCCCTCTATGCTGGATATTCTCTCCCGCAACAACGCTTTCCACAACAAGGCAGTCAAACTCTACGAACTGGCGAAGATCTATCTGCCGGTTGACGGCGAGGCACTGCCCTATGAGCCGAAGATGTTTGTTCTCGGCACCTATGGCGAGGGTGAGACCTTCTTCTCTATGAAGGGCGAGATCGAAGCACTGCTTGCTTCCGTCAACGCAAAGAAGGCATCCTATGAGGCAGTCAGCGACAACGCTGCCTATCATCCCGGTCGCTGTGCAAAGATCGTCATTGACGGCAAGACTGTCGGCGTGTTCGGTCAGGTGCATCCGCTGGTTGCAAAGAACTACGGCATCGATGCCGAGGTGTATGCGGCGGAGATAAACTTCACCGATCTGCTGACCGTGCTTGCCGAGGAAAAGACCTATCATGCTCTGCCGAAGTACCCCTCTGTACAGCGCGATCTGTCTCTGGTCTGCGACGAGGCACTGACTGTTGCGGCACTGGAAAACTGCATTATCGATGCCGGCGGCAAACTGCTCAAAGCCGTCAAACTGTTCGACATTTATCGCGGCACGGGGCTTCCCGAAGGCAAGAAGAGCGTTGCCTTCTCCTTGGAACTCCGTGCAGATGACCGCACGCTGTCCGATGCGGACATTGACCCCGTGATGCAGAAGGTGCTCTCCGCGCTGGAAACCAAACTGAACGCGACACTTCGCTGAGAATACAAAAAACGGACACAGGAGACGAACTCGTACCGTCTCCTGTGTTTGTTTCAAGGGGAAGCCGTCTGTGGCATACGAACGACTGCTGCAGAGAAAACTCTGCAGCAGTCACGAAAGAAGCCCTTACTGACACTTGCACACATAATCCTTTGCCTGTGAAACTGCGTTTTCAATGGAATCCGCAGCGGTACTTACCGCGTGTCTGACCTGCCGATTTTTCGGCAGTACGATGGCAGCGGCGGCACCGACGGCAATTCCTGCGCCCAAGGTCCATACAAATGATCGCATCTGCATCTGATCACTCCTCTCGGAGATAGTTTGCCCATTGACACAAAAAATACGAAAGAAAATCCTGTTATTTTTGAGAATTCAGTCTTTTTTTCGGATGGAAAATCTGATATAATACAATAAAAATGGAAAAAGGGGTGCTTGGAATGTCCATCGACAGTCTGCAAAAAGCGATCCGAAAAATGAAAAATCCGTCGATGTTCGGACTCGATCCGACACCGGAACTGATACCGGATTCTATTTTTGACGAAGCCTACAGTCAGTACGGAAACACTCTGCGCGGGATCGCCGAGGCATACCGTGTGTTCTGTACGGGTCTTTTGGACGAACTGGACGATATTATCCCCGCCGTGAAGGTGCAAAGTGCCTGCTTTGAAGCGCTGGGCTATGAGGGCGTAAAGGTGATGCAGGAACTTTTGTCCCATGCCAAGGAACTGGGCTATTATGTCCTATTGGACAGTATGCGCGGAGATGTCGGAAATATTGCGGAAATTTATGCAAATGCGATGTTCGGTCAGATCGAGGCAAGGGGCGAGATCTTCTGTCCCTATACCTGTGACGGGATCACCGTCAACGGCTATCTCGGCAGTGACGGCATCAAGCCGTTTTTGCCCTACCTCAAGGACAACAGTCAGAAAAACATCTTTTTACTGATCCGCACCTCCAACAAATCCTCCGGTGAGGTGCAGGATCTGATCTCGGGCGACCGCGTCGTGCATACCGCCATTGCCGATCTGGCACAGCGGTGGAGCACCGGACTTTTCGGACAGTGCGGATATTCCGAGATCGTTGCGGTCGTCGGTGCCACAAGACCGCAGATGATCGAATCGCTCCGCAACAAATATGACCGTCTGTTTTTTATGGTTCCCGGCTACGGTGCACAGGGCGGCACGGCAAAGCAGGTGCAGTATGCCTTTGACCGTTTCGGACACGGCGCGATCATCTCTGCCTCCCGCAGTATCATTGCCACGTGGAAGCGGGAGGAAGGCTCAGACGGCAGAGATTACCGTGCCTGTGCCCGCCGTGCGGCGGAAAAAATGCGTGATGACATCAGAAAATATGTGACGGTGCTGTAAATGACAAGACTGTATATGATCCGCCACGCCGAAGCCGAGGGAAACATCTACCGCAGGATCGACGGGCACTACAATTCCCGCATCACGGCAAACGGTTACAGACAGATCCACGCGCTGAAAAAGCGCTTTGAGAACATCCCCGTCGATGCCGTCTATGCGAGTGATCTGTTCCGTACCTGTGAGACGGCAAAGGCGATTTACGAGCCCAAAGGGCTTCCGCTCCATAAGGATGCCCGTTTTCGGGAGACAGCCTTCGGCGTTTGGGAAGACAAGAATTTCGGCTGGCTGGAACATTTTGAGGCAGAAGACTTTGACCGCTTTTCCCACGACCCGGAAAACTGGCGCACAGAGCGTGCGGAGACAGCATCGGAATGTCGGGACAGATATTTGAACGCACTGAAAGAAATTGCGGAAAAGCACGGCGGACAGAGCGTTGCGATCTTTACGCACGGCTGTGTGACAAACTTCGCGTTTCGGAAACTGTTCGGTGCCGATGCCGAAAAAGCCGGACGCTGTGACAATACCGGCGTTTCCGTGCTCTGCTATGAAAACGGCATTTTTTCATTTGACTGCCTTTACGACAATTCTCACCTGACAGAGGACATTTCCACATTGGCGCACCAACTTTGGTGGCGCGGCAAGCGGGACTTTAATCTTTGGTTCCGGGAACCGACATCATCCGACAGAGCAT
>R25__coassemble_1773_pt1 | contig 10388 bp, 20 predicted proteins | sample R25__metabat2_low_PE_026 | metagenome-assembled genome bin R25
GTGTTGAGATTGAGATAAAACTGTAATATACATTATTAATATTACAGTTGCCCGCCACTGTCTGTCACAAGGACAGACGGGTCAAGTTGACAGACCACCGGTTGCCCAATGACCGCGTATGTCAACCAATAACCTACAAAAAAGGAGAAAAGAAACCATGCAGAAAGCAATCATCGGCAAAAAGGTCGGCATGACGCAGATCTTCGACGAAGCCGGCAAGGTGATCCCCGTTACCGTGATCGAAGCGGGTCCCTGTGTCGTCGTTCAGAAGAAGACCGCAGAAGCCGACGGCTACGTTTCCGTTCAGCTTGGCTATGAAGATGTCAAGGAATCCAAGCTGACCAAGCCGGAAGCCGGCCACCTCACGAAGGCAGGCGTTGCCTTCAAAAAGCACCTCAAGGAATTCAAGCTTGAAAATGCCGCAGACCTCAATGTCGGCGACGAGATCAAGGCAGATGCCTTCGCGGCAGGCGACCATGTGGATGTCACCGGCATCAGCAAGGGTCACGGCTACCAGGGTGTTATCAAAAGATGGGGCGCACAGCGTACTCCCACCACGCACGGCGGCGGTCCTGTCCACCGTCACGCAGGCTCTATGGGCTCCTGCTCCGATCCTTCCAGAATCTTCAAGGGCAAGATCGGTGCCGGCCAGATGGGCGTTGAAAAGACCACAGTTCAGAACCTGATTGTTGTCAAGACCGATCCCGAGCTGAATATGATCGTTGTCCGCGGCGCAATTCCCGGTCCCAAGGGCGGTATCGTCTACATCAAGAACACTGTCAAGACGATCCATGTTGCTAAGGGCGCTGCCGGCATCAGCAACAACCCGCAGAAGGCTTCCGCTCGTGTCAACCCGCAGAAGGCCTCCGCAAGAAATGCGTGAAAGGAGAGTTAATCAATGAAAACCAATGTTTATGATATGACCGGCAAGCAGGTCGGTGAAATTGAACTCTCCGACGGTATCTTCGGCATCGAGCCGAATGCTTCCGTAATGCACGACGTCGTCAAGAATCATCTTGCAAACTGCCGTCAGGGCACACAGAGCGCACTGACCAGAGCAGAGGTTTCCGGCGGCGGCAAGAAGCCCTGGAGACAGAAGGGCACTGGACGCGCCCGTCAGGGCAGCACCCGCGCTCCGCAGTGGACGCACGGCGGCATCGTCTTTGCTCCCAAGCCCAGAGATTACAGTTACACTCTCAACAAAAAACAGCGCAGACTCGCGCTCAAGAGCGCACTGAGCAGCAAGGCAGCTTCCGAAAACATCGTTGTCATCGACGCGATCAAGATGGAAGAAATCAAGACCAAGACCTTCAGAACCTTCCTCAATGCAGTCAAGGTCGACCGCAAGGCTCTGGTCATCACCGCAGAAGCCGACGAACTGGTCGTCAAGAGTGCCCGCAACCTCGCCGGTGTCAAGGCGACCTTCGCAAACCTCATCAATGTGTACGACATCCTCAATGCGGACAAACTCGTACTGGATAAGGCAGCGCTGGCAAAGATCGAGGAGGTATTCGCATAATGAGAAGTGCATACGATATCATCCTGAAGCCCGTCATCACCGAACAGTCCATGGAAGCCGCCGATATGAAGAAGTATGTGTTCTATGTTGCAAAGGACGCAGACAAAACCGAGATCAAGGCTGCCGTGGAAGAGATCTTCGGCGTGAAGGTAGAAAAGGTCAACACCCTCCGTATGGACGGCAAACTGAAGCGTCAGGGCGCCTATCCGCAGGGCCGTACCGCCTCCTACAAGAAGGCAATGGTTCGTTTGACCGCAGACTCCAAGACCATCGAGTTCTTCGAAGGTATGGTTTAATTCAAAATCTCAAGAAGGAGCGTAACGCGAAATGGCATTAAAGACTTTTAAGCCTTATACCCCCGCAAGAAGAAATATGACTGTTTCTGCTTTCGAGGGCGTTGATAAGAAGGCAAAACCCGAACGCGGCCTGGTTGAGACTCTGAAGAAGAACGCAGGTCGAAACAACTACGGTCACATCACCGTCCGTCATCACGGCGGCGGCAACAAAAAGAAGTACCGCATCGTGGACTTCCGCAGAGACAAGTTGGATATGTTTGCCACTGTCCTGCGTCTGGAATATGACCCCAACCGTACTGCGTACATCGCACTGGTCGAGTACGAAGACGGCGAGCACAGATACATTCTGGCGCCTGTCGGTCTGAAAGCAGGCGATAAGGTCATCTCCTCGGCAAGCGCCGACATCAAGCCGGGCAACTGCCTGCCTCTGGAGAACATTCCTGTTGGTACGGTCATCCACAACATCGAACTCCATGTCGGACGCGGCGCGCAGCTCGTTCGTTCTGCCGGTGTTGCGGCACAGTTGATGGCGAAGGAAGCCGATAAGGGTCTGGCACAGGTCAGAATGCCCTCCGGCGAATTCCGCTACATTCCCCTTAACTGCAAGGCTTGCATTGGTCAGGTCGGCAATGTCGAAAACGCCAACATCCACATCGGCAAGGCAGGCAGAACCCGTCATATGGGCATCCGTCCCACCGTCCGCGGCTCTGTTATGAACCCCAATGACCACCCGCACGGCGGCGGCGAAGGCCGCGCACCGGTCGGTCGTCCCGGTCCTGTGACTCCGTGGGGCAAGCCGGCAATGGGCTACAAGACCCGCAAGACCAAGAACCGCACCAACAAGTTCATCATCAAGCGCAGAAACAGCAAGTAAGGAGGAAATGAATTATGAGCAGAAGCATTAAAAAAGGCCCGTTTGTTGCTCCCGAGCTGCTGAAGCGCGTCGAAGAGCTCAACAAAACCGGCGAAAAGAAAGTTCTGAAGACATGGTCCAGAGCTTCCACCATTTTCCCCTCCTTCGTAGGTCACACCATTGCAGTCCATGACGGTCGCAAGCACGTTCCCGTCTATGTGACTGAAGATATGGTCGGTCATAAGCTGGGCGAGTTTGTCCCCACCAGAACGTTCCGCGGACACTCCGGCAGCAAGACCGCGAATTCTTAATGAGGAGGAGATCACAATGGAAGCAAGAGCATATCTGAAATTCTTACGGATCTCCCCCCGCAAGGTCAAGATCGTCTGCGATCTGATCCGCGGCAAGGACATCGAAACTGCAAGAGCGTATCTCCTGCAGACCCCGAAGGCAGCCTCTGAGCCTATGCTCAAGCTCCTCAACAGTGCCGTCGCCAACGCCGAGAACAACCACAACATGGAGACCGACAAACTGTTCGTTTCCACTGTTCTTGCAGATCCCGGCCCCACACTCAAGCGCGGCAGACCGAGAGCTAAGGGCAGCTACAACCGCATTCTCAAGAGAACCACGCACCTCACCATTGGTGTGAGCGAGCGCGACTAAGGCAGGAGGTAACTAAATGGGACAGAAAGTTAATCCCCACGGACTGCGCGTCGGCGTAATCAAGGATTGGGACTCTCGTTGGTATGCCCGTGAAGACAAGGTCGGCGATCTGATCGTAGAGGACTATAACATCAGAAAGCAGCTCAAGACCAGCCTCTATTCCGCCGGCATCGCAAAGATCGAGATCGAAAGAGATACTGCAAAGGTCAAAATCAACATCCACTGCTCCCGTCCCGGTGTTGTCATTGGCAAGGGCGGTCAGGACATCGAAAAACTGCGCCTGAAGTTGAAAGCAGAATTGGGCAAGGAAGTTGCGCTCAACATCATTGAGATCCGCAGCCCGGATCTGAATGCACAGCTTGTCGCAGAGAACATTGCCGCACAGCTTGAGAAGAGAATTTCTTTCCGCCGTGCTATGAAGAAGGCAATGCAGCAGGCGACCCGCCTCGGCGCAAAGGGCATCAAGTGTGCCTGCAGCGGTCGTCTGGGCGGCGCAGAAATTGCAAGAAGCGAAACCTATCACGAGGGTACGATCCCCCTGCAGACTCTCCGCGCAGACATTGACTACGGTTTTGCAGAAGCCAATACCACCTACGGTAAGGTCGGCTGCAAAGTCTGGATCTACAAGGGCGAAGTCCTGAACTCCACACTTCGCGCTGAAAATCCGGAACCCGCAAGACGCGAGCGCAGAGAACGCAGAGACGGTGATCGTCGCGACCGCAGACCGTTTAACGGCGAGCGCAGAGACGGCGCCAATCGCGGTGAGCGCAGACCGTTTAACGGCGAGCGCAGACCCTCCAATCGTCAGGAAGGAGGCAACCGCTGATGTTAATGCCGAAAAGAACCAAGTACCGTCGTGTACAGCGCGGGCGTATGAAGGGCACAGCCTCCCGCGGCAACAAAGTCTCCTACGGTGAATGGGGCATCCAGGCACAGGAGCCCGGTTGGATCACCGGCAACCAGATCGAAGCAGCCCGTATTGCTATGACCCGTTACACCAAGCGTACCGGTCAGGTCTGGATCAAGATCTTCCCCGATAAGCCCGTTTCCAAAAAGGCACTCGGTGTTCGTATGGGTTCCGGTAAAGGCGCTCCCGAATACTGGGTCGCAGTTGTAAAGAATCAGAAGGTCATGTTCGAGATCGGCGGCGTTCCGGAAGAGGATGCCCGCGAGGCTCTCCGTCTGGCACAGCACAAACTTCCCATCCGTACGAAGATCGTCAAGAGAGAAGAAGCAGAATCTGAGAATGGTGGTGAATAAAGATGAAGGCAAATGAACTGAGAAAAATGACCACCGCTGAGTTGGAAGCCAAGCTGGCAGACCTCAAGAAGGATCTGTTCTTCCTGCGGATGCAGCACGCGACCAATCAGCTTGATAACCCCTTGAAGATCAATGTTGTCAAGAAAGATATTGCCCGCATCAAGACTATTATTCGTGAGAAAGAGACCGCAATCTGAGGAGGTAAAGCAAAATGAGTGAAAATACAAGAGCTTTCCGCAAGACCAGAGTTGGTAAGGTCCTTTCTGATAAGATGGACAAGACCATCGTAGTCGCTGTGGAAGATAGCGTACAGCATCCCCTGTACAAAAAGATCGTGAAGAGAACCTACAAGCTGAAGGCGCATGACGAGAACAACGAATGCGGCATCGGCGATACCGTCAAGGTTATGGAGTGCCGTCCCCTGTCCAAGGACAAGAGATGGAGACTCGTGGAAATCATCGAAAAGGCTAAGTAAGGAGGTCGACAACATATGATTCAGGCTGAAAGCTATCTCAAGGTTGCCGACAACACCGGCGCCAAGGAAATCAAGTGCATCCAGGTTCTGGGCGGCTCCAGACGGAAGTTCGGCAACATCGGTGATGTCGTCGTCGCTTCTGTCCGCAAGGCTCAGCCGGGCGGCACAGTCAAAAAGGGCGAAGTCGTCCGTGCGGTCATTGTCCGCACTGCAAAGGGCGTTCGCCGTGCTGACGGTACCTATGTCCGTTTTGATGAGAACGCAGCCGTCCTCATCAAGGAAGATATGAGCCCCAGAGGCACCCGTATTTTTGGGCCCGTGGCAAGAGAACTTCGTGACAAAGGCTTCATGAAGATCTGCTCCCTGGCACCGGAAACTGTTTAAGGGGGACTCATTATGAACATCAAGAAAAATGATACCGTCATCGTCCTGTCCGGCAAGGACAAGGGCAAAAAGGGCAAGGTTCTGACCGCTATGCCCAAGGAAGAAAAGATCATTGTCGAGGGCATCAATATGGCGACCTGCCACATGAAGGCCCGCAAGCAGGGTGAGGAAGGCGGCATCGTCCGCAGAGAGATCCCCATCCGTGCCTGCAAGACTGCACTGTACTGCAGCACCTGCAAGAAGGGTGTCCGCGTCGGATACAACATCGACGGCGACAAGAAGACCCGTGTCTGCAAGAGCTGCGGCAAGGAAATCTGAGGAGGAGGAACGAAACAATGGCAAGACTGCAAGTAAAATACAATGAAGAGATCGCTCCTGCTCTGATGAAGAAGTTCGAGTACAAGAGCGTGATGCAGATCCCCAAGCTGGACAAGGTCATCGTCAATGTCGGCTGTGGCGAATCCAAGGGCAATGCCAAGGAAATCGAAGCGATCTGCAAGGACATCGCCGCCATCACCGGTCAGAAGCCCGTGATCACCAAGGCGAGAAAGTCCGTCGCAAACTTCCATGTTCGTGAGGGCGAAAATGTCGGAGTGAAGGTCACCCTTCGCGGCGCAAAGATGTGGGAATTCCTGGACCGTCTGTTCAATGTGGCTCTGCCCCGTGTCCGTGACTTCCGCGGCATCAACCCCAACTCCTTCGACGGCAGAGGCAACTATGCCATGGGCCTGAAGGAACAGCTCATCTTCCCCGAGATCGAGTACGACAAGGTCGATAAGATCCGCGGTATGGATATCTGCATCTGCACCACCGCGAAGACCGACGAAGAAGCCAAGGAGCTGCTCGCTCAGATCGGCGCTCCGTTCTACGCTTAATCAGGAGGAAGAAGAACATGGCAAAGAAATCTATGATTCTGAAGCAGCAGAGAGAGCCCAAGTACTCCGCTCGCCGCTACAACCGCTGCAAGATCTGCGGCAGACCCCATGCTTATCTTCGCAACTACGGCATCTGCCGTATCTGCTTCCGCGAACTTGCCTACAAAGGCGAGATTCCCGGTGTCCGCAAGGCAAGCTGGTAATTATGTGTCATCCTGAGCGCAGCGAAGGATCTACTCAAGGAACTGCAAACATTGACCCGAATTGCCGCAGGAAACACAAAGCACTCCGGTGCATTCTAATGTCCATCGGTATCGGTCGGTCAATGGAAAATGGAGCGGCGTGCCGCTTACATTCCATTGATACCCCGGTACTTCAACCGGTATAGCCGGTAACTTCAATAAGGAGGAAACAAACATGCAAATCACCGATCCCGTTGCGGATATGCTGACCAGAATCCGTAATGCAAACTCCGCAAAGCACGAAACCGTTGATGTTCCCGCCTCCAACCTGAAGAAGAGCATTGCTCAGATTCTTCTGGACGAGGGCTACATCAAGTCCTTCACCGTCGAAGACGACGGCACACAGGGCAAACTGCACATCACCCTGAAGTATCTCGGCAATAAGGAGCAGGTCATCAAGGGCCTGCGCCGTGTTTCCAAGCCCGGTCTGCGTGTATATGCAGGCGCAGAGGAACTTCCCAAGGTTCTCAAGGGTCTCGGCATTGCCATCGTATCCACCTCTAAGGGCGTCATGACCGACAAGGCAGCTCGCGCTGCTCATATCGGCGGTGAAGTCCTGGCGTTTGTCTGGTAAGGAGGGGTTTGTTATGGCAAAGAGTAACAGCGTTTCCCGTATCGGTAAGATGCCTATTACCGTTCCCGCCGGTGTCGAGGTCGGCATCGCAGAGAACAATGTCGTCACCGTAAAGAATTCCAAGGCAACCGTTTCCCGTCAGTTCCATCCCGCAATGGAAATCAAGAAGGACGGCTCTGTCGTGACCGTCGCCTGTGCAAACGGCGACCATACCTACAAGAGTATGCACGGTCTGACCAGAACCCTCCTCAACAATATGATCGTCGGTCTGGACAAGGGCTTCTCTAAGGAACTTGAAGTCAACGGCGTCGGCTACCGTGCTTCTCTGGAGGGCAAGAAACTGGTGCTCAACATCGGCTACTCCCATCCCGTGAATATGGATGCTCCCGAAGGTGTCGAGATCGAAGTCCCGACTCCCAACAAGATCATCGTCAAGGGTTATGACAAGCAGGTCGTCGGTCAGTTCGCTGCCGAGATCAGAGGAAAGAGACCTCCCGAACCCTACAAGGGCAAGGGCATCAAATACGCCAGTGAAGTTGTCCGCCATAAGGAAGGCAAGACTGGCGCGAAGAAGTAAGCAGGAGGTGTGCCATCAATGGTTAAGAAGATCGATAAGAAAGCTCAGCGCATCAAGCGCCATATCAGAGTGCGCGGCAAGATCTCCGGCACGCCCGAAAGACCTCGCCTCAACGTATTCAGAAGCAACGCCAATATCTATGCACAGATCATTGACGATGTCAACGGAGTCACTTTGGCTTCCGCATCCACACTGGACAAAGAGTTCGAAGGTGCCGCCGGCAACTGCGAAGCCGCCAAGAAGGTCGGCTTGAAGGTCGCCGAGCGTGCCAAGGACAAGGGCATCAGCGAAGTCGTGTTTGACCGCGGCGGATATATTTTCCACGGCCGTGTCGCTGCTCTGGCTGAGGGCGCCCGTGAAGGCGGACTCGAGTTTTAAGAGGAGGAAGATAAAATGGCTTTTAGAAGAGACAACAGACCGGAAGCAGAAGCTCCCGAAATGATCGAAAAAGTGGTTTACCTGAACCGTGTCTCCAAGACGGTCAAGGGCGGCCGCGTTATGAAGTTCTCCGCGCTCGTTGTCGTCGGTGACGGCAAGGGCACCGTGGGCTATGGCCTGGGCAAGGCTGCGGAAGTTTCCGAAGCGATCCTCAAGGGCATTGCCAACGCGAAGAAGAATATGGTCACCATCAGCCTTTCCGGCACGACCATTCCCCACGAGGTCATCGGCATCTACGGTGCAGGCTCCGTCCTTATGAAGCCCGCTGCTGTCGGTACCGGCGTCATCGCAGGCGGTGCAGTCCGTGCAGTGATGGAAGCTGTCGGCATCACCAACATCCGTACCAAGTGCCTGCGGTCCAACAACCCCCAGAATGTTGTCAAGGCAGCATTCCAGGGTCTGATGTCCCTGCGCAGCCCCGAGCAGGTCGCTGCGGTCAGAGGCAAGACCGTAGAAGAGATCATCGGCTAAGGAGGGCTCAACGATGTTAAAGATCAAACTTGTCAAGAGCCTGAACGGCCGACTGAAAAAACAGATCGCGACTGCGGAATCCCTGGGTCTTCGCAAGCCCGGACAGGAAACCGTCCAGCCCGACAATGTCCAGACCAGAGGCAAGATCGCAAAGATCGGCTTCATGCTGGAAGTCACCGAAGTAGAATAAGGAGGCAGCAGGAATGGAACTTCATGAACTTGCTCCCGTAAAGGGTTCTACCCAGGTTGGTAAGCGCAAGGGCCGCGGCTGCGGCACCGGCAACGGCAAGACCGCAGGTCGCGGACACAAGGGCCAGAAGGCTCGCTCCGGCGGCAAGACCCGTATCGGCTTTGAAGGCGGTCAGATGCCTCTGGCACGCCGCATCCCGAAGCGCGGATTCAACAACATTTTCGCAAAGCCCCTGACTGCGGTCAATGTCGCAGTCCTGAACGCTTTCGAGGACGGTGCAGCTGTTGATGCGGCAGCCCTCATCGAAAAAGGCATTATCGCTGATTGCCCCAATGGTCTCAAGGTCATTGCCAACGGCAACCTGACCAAGAAACTCACTGTCAAGGCAGCGGCGTTCTCCGAATCTGCCAAGACCAAGATCGAAGAAGCAGGTGGAAAGGCAGAGGTGGTGTAAGTGCTTACTACCATCCGTAATGCATGGAAGATCAAGGATCTTCGCAGGAAGATCCTCTTCACCCTGTTGATCGTTCTTCTTTACAGAATCGGCAATGCCATCCCCGTTCCGTATATCAACGCTGATATGCTGAACGCTCTGTTTGCAAACACCCTCAATCAGACCATTCTCGGTCTGTACAATGTTATGTCCGGCTCCGCTCTGGCAAACGGCACCATTCTTGCTTTGAGCATCCAGCCGTACATCAACGCATCCATCATCATCGAGCTTCTCTGCATTGCGATCCCTGCTTTGGAACGCCTGCAGAAGGAGGGCGGTGAGGAAGGCCGCAAGAAGATCGCTGCCATCACCCGTTACTCCACGGTTGCTCTTGGTCTTCTGATGGGCTTCGCCTACTGGATGATGCTCAAGAACTACAACACCAGTTATTACAACGGCCAGCTCCTCAAGAACACGGACTTCCTTGCTGCTATCACGGTGATCTTCACCTTCGGCGCAGGCTCCGCGCTCGTGATGTGGCTGGGCGAGCAGATCACCGAGTTCGGTATCGGCAACGGCATTTCCATCATCCTGTTTGCCAACATCATTTCCCGCCTGCCGACGATGGCTTGGGAGTGCGTGGACTATGTCAAGGCAAGTCCGGCAACCAACTGGTGGGTCCCGATCGCAGTGCTTGTCGGTGTTCTGGCGCTGGTCGTCTTCATCGTGTTCATCACGCAGGCAGAGCGCAGGATCCCCGTATCCTATGCAAAGCGCGTGGTAGGCCGCAAGGTCTACGGCGGTCAGAACACACATCTGCCGATCAAGGTCAATATGTCCGGCGTTCTGCCTGTCATCTTTGCGCAGTCTGTCATCAGCCTGCCTGAGACGATCGTTACTTTCCTCGGCAAGTCTATGCCGGCGATCCTCAGTTCCAGAAGCGTCATCTATTGCGTTGTATATGCGCTTCTGATCATTGCATTCAGTTATTTCTATGCGACCATTCAGTACAATCCTGTTGAGATCTCCAACAATCTGCGGAAGAACGGCGGCTTCATCCCCGGCTACCGTCCGGGCAAGCCGACCTCCGATTTCATCCTCAGAACCATCAACAAGATCACGCTGTTCGGTGCGATCT
>R25__coassemble_1779_pt1 | contig 10361 bp, 7 predicted proteins | sample R25__metabat2_low_PE_026 | metagenome-assembled genome bin R25
CTCCCCCGCCCTGCGGTGGAGCCTTTCCCGCGTATCGCAGGCAGTCCGCTAAATTACGATTTATCCTTCTGTTTTTGATTTCGGTCCCGTGCTTTGCGGTTCTGTGCAAAAGTGCTTGTGTTTTGGGCTTTTTTGTATATAATGAAAGGCGGTAGTCTTTTGTATAGAAGTAAACTGATGATAGGGGAATATTACATATGAAAATTCTGGTCACCGGCGGTGCCGGCTATATCGGCAGTCACACCTGTGTGGAACTGCTGAACAGCGGCTATGAGGTCATCATCGCCGACAACTTCTCCAATTCCGACCGCGATGTGCCTCGCAGGATCGAAAAGATCACAGGAAAAGCACCGACGGTCTATGAACTTGATGTGCAGGATCGGGATGCTCTGGAGCAGATTTTTTCTGCACACAAAATCGATGCCGTGATCCATTTTGCCGGCTTCAAGGCAGTCGGTGAGAGTTGTGCAAAACCTTTGATGTATTACCGCAACAATCTCGACACGACCCTTTCCCTGCTGGAAACAATGGCGGCACACGACTGTCGGAGGCTCGTCTTCTCGTCCTCCGCAACGGTCTACGGTCCTGACAATCAGCCGCCCTACACAGAAGATATGCGCACCTCCGCAACCAATCCTTATGGCTTGACAAAGGTGATGATCGAACAGATCCTGCGTGACCACGCCGCCGCCGAGCCCGATTTCAGTGCGGTGCTTCTGCGCTATTTCAACCCCATCGGTGCGCATCCCTCGGGGCTTTTGGGTGACGATCCCAACGGTATCCCCAACAATCTGATGCCCTATGTTGCCCGTGTGGCGGCAAAGCAGCTTCCGAGGCTGACCGTCTTCGGGGACGACTATCCCACCAGAGACGGCACCTGCCTGCGGGATTACCTCCATGTGGTCGATCTGGCAAAAGGGCATTTATGCGCACTGGAATACGCAAGCAGTCACAGCGGCACCGTTGCCGTCAATCTCGGCACCGGGGACGGCGTGAGTGTGCTGGAACTGGTTCGTGCCTTTGAAAAAGCCGCCGGTGTACCTGTCCCCTACTCCGTCGGTGCCCGGCGCGACGGCGATCTTGCCGGTGTGTGGGCAGACCCCGCAAAGGCAAAAGAACTTCTCGGCTGGGAAGCACAGCTCGGCGTGGAGGATATGTGCCGCGATGCGTGGAATTTTATTCAAACAAAAGGATCTGAAGCATAAAGAATGACCGTTTGGAAATTTTTCAAGCGCAACACGGTTCTATGTGTTGCCGCGCTCGCCGCACTCATCACCTGTTTTCTTGTTCCTCCCTCAAAGGAATATCTCGGCTACTTCGACTGGAAAACACTCGCCTGCCTGTTTCTGACACTGGCTGTCATCTGTGCGCTCAAAAACATCAAGTTTTTTACCATCCTTGCGCGGAAGATCGTGACACTGACCGGAAACCTGCGGATCCTGGTGCTGGCGTTGGTTTACATAACCTTTATCGGTTCGATGCTGATCGCCAACGATATGGCACTCATCACCTTTCTCCCACTCGGTTTTTTTGCCTTGCAGGTCACGCACAATGAAAAGCATATGGCGTATGTCTTCATCCTGCAGAACATTTCCGCAAACCTCGGCGGGATGCTGACACCGTTCGGCAACCCGCAGAATCTGTATCTGTACTCTTACTTCAACATCCCGACCGGGGAGTTCACCGCGATCATGCTGCCACCGTTTCTGCTTGCCGTTGCAATGCTGACCGTCGCGTGTCTGCTGCTCAGACCGGTACCGCTTTCCATCGACAAGGAATTCCCGGAGCCGCTGAATGTCCGGCGTGCGGTTCTGTATCTGGCTCTGTTTGCCTTCTCCATCGTGATCGTCTTCCGTGTGATCCCTTATTGGATCGGACTGATCGTCATTCCCGCGGTCTTGCTGTTTGTTGACCGCAAGGCGCTCAGGTCTGTGGACTATTCCCTGCTTCTGACCTTTGTGATGTTCTTTGTCTTTGCAGGCAATCTGTCGCGGATGGATGCCGTGCAGAACTTTGTATCGGGACTTTTGCACAAAAGCACTCTGCTGGTCTCGGCTGCCTCCTGCCAGTGCATCAGCAATGTGCCCTCAGCGATCCTGCTCTCCCGCTTTACGACCAATTACAAGGAACTGCTGCTCGGTGTCAACATCGGCGGAACCGGCACACTGATCTCCTCACTTGCAAGCCTCATCACCTTCAGCGAATACCGCCTCCTCTATCCCGGGCACGGAAAGCAGTATTTTCTGCTTTTCACCCTGCTCAACACAATTTTCCTTGCGGTACTCGTCGCAGCCGCGTATTTCTTCTTTATTTAAGGGCGGAAAAAACTCTGACTGTTTGTTCGAGGTTGTGATCGACTGTTTGATCTGCATTCTTCTGCAAAAATTCATCTTGTAATCCGGGGAAAAATGCAGTATAATGATAAAAATATTACATATAAGGGGGGCTTTTCGGTGAAAAGAAGACTGGTCGCGGGACTGCTTGTATGCGCGGTACTGCTTTCCGTATCGCTCTTTGCGCTGGCATCCTCATTTATCGATACTCAGGGTCACTGGGCGGCATCCTTTATTGACGATGCGGCGGAAAGAGGGTTGTTTGCCGGCACGGACGATACGCATTTTTCACCGGATACGGTGATGGACCGTGCAATGTTCGTCACGGTGCTGGGCAGAGTTGCAGGCATCGACCCGGCAGATTACGATCCTTCGATCCTCCCCCGACTGTTCACAGACACCGATCCGGATGCTTACTATGCGCCCTTTGTTGCGTGGGCGGTTTCCGTCGGTGTGACCGAGGGTGTCGGAAACGGACTGTTTGCGCCGAATACGCAGGTCACCCGTGAACAGATGGCTCGGTTTATCCACACCTTCCTGATCGTTGAAGGCTATCTGGAGGCTCCGCAGACTCCCGCGGAGATCCCCGCACTGCCGGAAGATATGGCACGAAATGCCGTGGTGCTTTCGGCGCGCAGATCACAGTCGGTCTCCGACATCGATCTTCCTCCGGACGAGTTCGGCGATCCCGATCCCGCATTTTCCGATTTTGCACAGATCGCCTCCTGGGCAAAGGACAGTGTCGTTCTGCTCAAGGACAGCGGACTGTTCAGCGGTGCACCGGACGGTAAAGGCGGTTATGCCTTTTTGCCGAAAAAGACCGCGACCCGTGCGGAGGGTGCTGTGGTGTTCTGCAATTTGCAGGATCTGATGGCAAAAAAAGAAGCCGTGGAGCAGATTGAAGTGAACAACCTCGTCCTCAATCAGGACAGCGCCGAGGTGGAAGCGGGCGGACATCTGACCCTTTCTGCCACGGTATTCCCGTTGGATGCGACCAATCCGCGTGTGATCTGGTATTCCACGGACAGTGATGTACTGACGGTGGATGCCTCCGGCACGGTGACCGGCGTTGCCGAGGGAGAAGCCACGGTGTTTGCCCATGCTTCCAACGGTATGGAAACAAGCTGCAATGTCAGAGTCACCCCGCCGTCTGTGCTGTCTTCCCCGCCGGAGGTCTATGCTCCGAGCAGTCAGTATGACAAGTGTATGCTGATCTTCGGCACTCCGATGAACGATCCGCGGTTGGCGTATGCCGGTGCAGAGGAAGCCGAGCAGCATATGACGACACTGGCAGTCTCCGCATGGGATATTGACACAGACGGAGAAAAGTTCACCAGAACATTTTATCTCACGGTTCACGAAAATGTCGCACCGATTGTTCGTTGTATCTTTGATGAGATCTACGCTCTGCCCGAGCAGGTGCCGATCCACAGCCTCGGCGGCTACCGTTGGGACGGAAAGTGTGAGCACTCCATCGGTCTTGCGATCGACATCAATCCGATGGAGAATTATTACTGCACACCGGACGGCACCGCCGTCGTCGGCAAATACTTCAAGCCGGGTGAGGATCCGTATTCCATCCCCGTGATGGGTTCCGTCGATCAGATCTTTGCAAAGTACGGCTTTAAGCGCGGTATATATTGGAACAGCGGCTATAAGGATTATATGCACTATTCCTACTTCGGTACATAGTTTTTCAGATGCGAAAACCCGTAGGGATCCGCAGTATTGCGGTTCCCTACGGGTTTTTGTAAAAGCATCATATTGGAGCAGAAGGTCAAAACGGAAAAGAGGATCTGACCGCTTGCACGGGGAGCACCGGAAAGTAAAACCTTGCCCATTTCCTTTCCGTTTGTTTTCCGGAAGGAAAAACGGTACAGAGATTTCTTTCGGAAAAAATAAGACAGTGCAACGGTGAGTCCCGCAATCTCACTGACTGTAGATGCAAGTGCCATACCGCGCATTTCCCATCCTGCCAGACCGCTGACAACATCCAGTGCCGTATCCAAAACGGCAACCGTGAGAATGGACGCGATCACATAACCGCGCTTTCCGGCAAGCTGCAGATAAGAGGTCAATGCCTGCAAAAGGACATAGGCGGGAATGCCGATCGCATAACAGCGGGCATAAACGGTCAGCATATCGAAAATTTGCGTGCCAGTCAGGAAAGGATGTTGGAAGGCAGCAACTTACGAAACAGTTGATTGGCGGTCATAGCCCGCCTCCTGACATAAATGTTTTTTCTTCTTCAAAATTGCACCGGAGGGCACTGCCCTCCGGTGCGGAAATTTTTTGGTAGTTTATTCTTCGTCTTCCTTGGCGTCGTCGATGATCTTCTGCTGATTCATCTGCGGGACTTCCTCGTAACGGACGAACTTGATGCTGTAGGAGCCTCTGCCCTGCGTCATTGCACGAAGGACGATGGCATAGTCGCTCATCTCGCCCATCGGGACTTCCGCTTCCACGATCTGCTCACCGGCACCGCAGGGGTTCATACCCATAACTCTGCCGCGGCGCTTGTTGAGGTCACCGTTGACAGCGCCCATATAATCGTCGGGAACAACGACCTTCAATTCGCCGATCGGTTCAAGGATGGTGGGAGCCGCCGTGGGCAGACCTTCCTTGAAGGCAATGCCTGCCGCAGTCTGGAACGCCATATCGGAGGAGTCGACGGGATGGTAGGAGCCGAAGTACAGAGTGGATTTCAGGAACACCACGGGGTAGCCCGCCAGAACGCCCTTGCCGATGCAGTTGCGCAGACCCTTTTCAACGGAAGGAATGAAGTTCTTCGGGACACAGCCGCCGACCGTCTCATCGGCAAAGATCATATCCTCCTGCTCCTGCTGAGGCTCAAAGCGGATATAAACATCACCGAACTGCCCGTGCCCGCCGGACTGCTTCTTGTGGCGGCCGTGGACTTCGACCTTTTTCTTGATGGTTTCGCGGTAAGCGATCTTCGCCGGACGGAGTTCGGCTTCGACCTTATATTTGGATGCCAGTTTTGCAATGATGACACTCAGATGAATGTCGCAGACACCCGCGATGATCATTTCCTTGGTCTCGGGATCGTTGCCATAGGTGAAGGAAGCGTCTTCCTCGTTCAGTTTGACCAGACCGCCCGCGACCTTGTCCTCCTGCCCCTTGTTCTTTGCATAGATCGCCATACGGTAGCAGGGCTCTGCATATTCCATCGGAGCGATGGGAACGACCTTGCCGGCTGTGCCGACGGTGTCGCCGGTGCGGACGGAGGCGAGTTTGGTGAACACGCCGATATCGCCGCAGCAGACCTTGGAGGTCTTGTTGTTGTCTTTGCCGCGGGGGAAGAAGGTGTTGCCGAGTTTTTCGTTGTCACCGGTGCGGGCATTGACGACCGTCAGGGTGTCCTCGATGTCACCGGAAATGACTTTGAAATAAGAGTTCTTGCCGTACTGGTCGGACACGGTGTTGAAGATGAATGCCATCGGAGCACCGGCGGGATCGAGTTTGAATTCGCCCTCATTGCCGTCCTCGTCACGGGTCTTCATTGCCTTGCCGTCCAAAGGAGACGGTGCATATTTGCAAAGATCCGCCATCAGCACATCGGTACCCAGACCGTTCATAGCACAGCCGCAGAACACCGGGGTAAGGGATCTCTGTGCGATCGCATCACGGACGCCCTTGCAAAGTTCTTCTTCGGTCAGAGGCTCTTCCATCAGGACCTTTTCCATCAGAGCTTCGTCGGTCTCGGCGATCTGCTCATTGAGTTCCATCATATATTCTTCGATCTTCTCTTCCGCATCGGCGGGAAGTGCGATCTCTTTGCCGGAAACATCATAAGCCTTTCTGGCGATGACATCAACAACACCGACAGCCTCTTCGCCGTTCAGGATGGGGAAGGTCAGCGGAGCAACGGAAACACCGAACTTGTCACGCAGGGAATCCAGCGTGGCAAAGAAGTTGGCGTGCTCCTCATCGAGTTTGGAGATGTAGAACATTGCGGGGAGGTCTGCTTCTGCCAGGGCTCGCCAACCCTTTTCGGTGCCGACGGCAATGCCGGACTTTGCAGTGCAGACGATGATGCCGGAATCGGCAACGCGCAGGGACTGAACAACCTCACCGGCAAAGTCGAAAACGCCGGGGTTGTCCAGGATGTTCAACTTGCAGCCGTTGTATTCGACCGGAATGACAGAGGTCTTGATGGAATACTCTCTCTTCTTTTCTTCGTCATCAAAGTCGGAGACCGTGTTGCCCTCAGCGCGCTTGCCGAGACGGGTGATGACCTTGGTGTTGAAGAGCATACTCTCGCACAGAGCGGATTTGCCGTCACTGCCGTGACCAAGCAGAGCGATATTGCGGATATCCTTCGCAGTATACATAGTTTGTTCTCCTTTCCTCACGGTGCCTGATTGAGCCGGGCACCGTAGCGGCAGTTATTTCGCCACAATCGCGACTATTATATATGAAACATTCTCAGATTGCAACGGGTATTCTTCCTTTTTGGAAGTTTTTTTCTGCAAAAAAGTGAAATTTGTCAGTATCGGCGTGTCCAGCCGGTCAAAAGCAGGGTCGGGATCAGCCACGCCAGCTGATAGATCAGCAGATTGACTGCCGTTGCCGCCTCAAAACCGAAACGGAAGGTCAGGACCGTCATCAGTCCGAGTCCGATCAGACCGTTGAGCAGAGTCAGAATGATACATACCGTGGTCGCACTTTTCAGGACACGCCCGCCGGCAACCGCATCCGCAAAACTGCCGAAGGCATCGTCGGCAAGCAGAGCACCCTGCTTTCCTTTTTTCTTGAATTCCTTTTCCGACAGTTGGATGCGCTCCTTTACAGACGGATAAATGGGATTTGTCAGTGTGATCTCATATTTATCCTGCACCAACTCCGGTGTCAGCAGAAAATCTCTGGTCGTGAATACCGTCTGAAAATGGCGGTTTTCGGCAATGGCGGCAAGTCCCCTGCGTACAGATTCTTTCGGAGTGTATTTGATGGCAAAGACTGCGGCAAGTTCTCCGTTGACAGAGGTATAGATCGCCTGCCGGAGTTTCATACCGCCCTCCATATGTACACCCATCCGCCGCATAAAATCCAGCGTTCCCATCAGCACGACATCACCGGACACCTCTGCCCCGATGCCGCCGCTTTCATAAAAGCGGTAGCGTTCCGCACGAAAATGCCTGGCATTCCGGCTTTGCAGTTCTTCTTCAAACAGCGGATAAAGCGCGATGCCCGTTGCCTTTGCCGTGGCGGCGGCATACCCGATCACGCGTTCTGCATCCCGGGCGAGCATTTTGATGCCGTTAAATTTGATGTTGCTCTGTGAAAACAGATCGCTGTCACTAATAAAGACTGCGTGATCGCCGCCGAAAGTCTCTGCACCGTACCAGCCGCACAGAGCCGCATCTGCATCGCTCAGCCGTTTGGCAAGGATGCAGAACAAGCGGTTGAAATTGAGGATCCCGACAAGCGGGATACTGCCCAAAAGCATCAGCGAAGCCGTCCAGAAAAACGGGCTTCCGACTTTGACGGCAAGATAGGCGGAGATGCCAAGACTGACAGTCATGGCGATCGGAACATAGATCCGCATCAGTTTCCGCGTCGGTGCCGGCTGTTCATATCGGTTCATAAAGTCGGACACAGAGCCATCCGCACGGGAAAGACCGACACGCCCTTTCATCAGGTCGTGGACCTCGACAATGCCCGTCTGCGTTTTTGCGTCACGAAGGACCCGCAAAGTGGTCAGGATCCCGGTGACTCCGTCATACTTATCCCACAGCAGAAGAACGATCAATAAACCTGCCGCCGTACAAAACGGGATCCTGTCGGAACCGGCGGCGGCAACGCTGTCCAATGCCACGGCAAGAAGTGCCGCCAGTACAAGCACAGGTACGGAAAACTGTAAATCTTTGAGTTGATGCAGTGCCTCGGAGAATACATCGTATGCCAGCGCAGCAGTAAGCAGAAGCAAAGCGAGCAGAATGTACGATGCGATCCGGTGAGAAACCGCCAACGGCAGAAAACTCCATTGCAGAGAGACATACAGCGTCAAAAACAGGGACAGCAGGGTCGCGGCTCCCGCAAGAGTCAGCCTTGTGCCCGTTGTGCCGAGATATTTGGTGTATTTTTTGCAGGCTTCCTCAGGGCGAAGTCCGGAGGATTCCTTTTTCTTCGGCTTTGTATGCCGTTCCGGCTTCTTCCGTCCCTGCGGCGGTATCGAAGCGGGTTCGCGCTCCCTCCGATCCGGTTTTTTTGCATTCTTTTGTCCGGTGACTGTCTGTGCGGTCTGTTGGACTTTTGCCGTTCCGACGGCTGTCGGCTCGGTGACCGCCTTTGCAGTTTGCCGGACAGCAGACGGTACCGTCGGATCCGTCGGCGGAGATGCCGGCTGTTCGCGCTTCAGTGCCTCCTTCAGACCTGACCGATCGGGTCGGTGTTTCGGCTGTTTTTTCGGTTCTTTGTGTTCCGGCTTTGATGCAGGTGCTTTTTCCTCCGGCTTTGGCGGATGCGCCTTCGTGATCTCTGTTTTTGTCAGCGCCGGAGTATCTTCCTTTTCCTGCAAAGACGGCATATGCTTCCCTGATCTTTGAAGATCCTCCTTCTCTTCCGGGAAAAGTGCCTGCCGCAGGGGCTCCGACTCGGGGGGCTGTGTACCGAGCAGGCGTTTGAGTTCTTCAAACTCACTCCAAAAATCTGCGGGAGCATCCTCCTTCGGAAGGTCCCTTTGCGGAGTATAGCGGACGGTGTCACCCGACACAACGGTCTTCGGCATCTGCCGGGGAGTGTTTTTTTCTGTCTGCTTTGGCAAAGTCTTCTCTGTCTGGCTGAGCCGCTCTTCTGCCGGCTTTGGTGAAAGTTCCTCTGCCTGTTCCGTGCTGCCCAGCAGGGAGTCAATGGCTGACAGCAAAACGGCGGTATCCTCACTGTCCGGGATCTCCGGCGGAAACAGCCGCTCCGCTCCGTCGGACTGCACCGGTTCGGTCGCGGGAGCCTGCGGCATCGCAGGTGTAGCAGACAACGCTTTTTCCGCCGATTGCTTTTTGTCGCGCGAATACCGTTCCTTTCGTTCCTCGTGGAGGAATGCGGAAAGTACGGCATCATCGGCACTGCTTGTCCCCTCTGCCCTGCCTGCCGCAGGTTTTTTCTGCAGATCTCCGTCCGGCTTTTTTTCTCTTGTCGGAAGTTGGATCGTCGGATAATCCTCCCGTTTTACGGGCTTCGGTGCATCCTGCGCCTCCAGCATCTGATGCAGAGCGGAAGACAGTGCCGCATCAAACGATCTGCTCTCCGTCATCCGCTGTTGCTCCGGCAGTTCCGGCGTTGTATGAAATTGTCTCTGATGCTTGTCTTTTTTGCTCATATGGCACCCCGAAACATTTCAGATAATATTCACTGCACTGTAATACGGTTGAACAATTTGTGCATTCTGATGTACAAATTCCGCAAAACCATGTTTTACGGGCGCGATTCATACCACGCATTCAAAAAACTATTTTGCTCTGATCGGTATTCGGTTTCCAATGCTCTGTTTTTCGTTTCCGAAGGCAGGAAAAGAACTCTGTCAGCAGTTGCGCACATTCTTCTCCACAGACACCGGATACCGTTTTCGGATGAAACGCATCCTTCATTTTCATAAGATCAACGACCGAACCGCAGGCACCGTTTTTCGGATCGCCCGCACCGTAGACAACTCTCGGGATCCTGGCATTGAGAATGGCACCGGCACACATCGGGCAGGGCTCCAGCGTCACATAAAGTGTACACTGCCACAGCCGCCAGCCGCCGAGGGTCTGACACGCTTCGCAGATCGCAGAGGTCTCCGCATGGAGCAGTGCGTTTTTCCCGCTTTCCCTGCGGTTCCGACCCTGTCCGACGATGCGGTCGCCCAGTGTGATCACACAGCCGACCGGAACCTCCCCTTCCGACGCAGACTGCTCGGCAAGTTCTAATGCAAGACCCATAAAGTATTCGTCGCTGTGTTCCATTTTATTTGCTCAAAAACTTCATCAGGATGACGGCGACTTCGGCTCTGGATGCCTTGCCCTGCGG
>R25__coassemble_1790_pt1 | contig 10305 bp, 7 predicted proteins | sample R25__metabat2_low_PE_026 | metagenome-assembled genome bin R25
GGCGTTCTGCTCGGCACCGGTGTGACCGGTGTCATCCAGTCCTCCTGTGCCACCTCCGTGATGGTCGTCGGCTTTGTCAACTCCGGGATGATGAAGGTTCGGCAGGCGATCTCCGTGATCCTGGGTGCCATCCTCGGTACCTCCGTCACAGGCTGGGTCATCTGTCTGAGTTACATCGAAGACTCCGGCGGCTGGACGGGTCTTTTGTCCACCGCGACCCTGACCGGTGTGATCGCCGTGGCGGGCATCCTTCTGCGGATGTTCAGCAAAAAGCAGTTCCACCACCATCTCGGTGACATCCTGATGGGCTTTGCGATCCTGATGTTCGGGATGAGCACGATGAGCGGCTCTGTCAGCGGTCTGCGGGATCAGGCATGGTTTCTGGATCTTCTGACGACGCTCTCCAACCCCCTGCTCGGCATTCTGGTCGGAGCACTGTTTACCGCTGTTCTGCAATCCGCCTCTGCCGCCATCGGTATCGTACAGGCACTGTCCTTCACCGGAAAAATGACCTTTGAGACGGCATTCCCGCTTATCCTCGGCATCTGCATCGGTGCCGCCGTCCCCGTGCTGCTGTCCGCGCTCGGCGCCAACACCGACGGCAAACGCACCGCGATGGTCTACCTTGTCGCGGAGGTCATCGGTGTCATTGTCTGTGCCGCCCTGTTTTACATTGCAAACGCGATCTTCGATCTGCCGTTTATGACCCTGACGATGGATCCGTTCTCCGTTGCCTTTGTCAATATGCTGCTGCGTCTGGTAAAACTGCTGCTTTTGATGCCGTTTATCGATGTGATCGAAGCCATCGTCACCCTGCTCGTCCCCGAAAAACAACTGACCGAGGAGGAAGACCCGACCCTGCGGCTGGAGGAACGCTTCATCGGACACCCCGCACTTGCCATCGAGCAGTCCCGCATCACCGTCAACGCAATGGCGGCGCTTGCCCGTGACAGTCTGCAGGAGGCGTTTTCTCTGCTGGAGACCTATTCCGACGACGGTTTTGAAAAAGTGAAGTCGATGGAAGTGATGGTGGACAAATACGAGGACCGTCTCGGCACCTATCTGGTCAAACTGACCGGTCACGAACTGACCGAAAAGCAAAATGAAGAGATCTCCAAATTCCTGCATACGATCTCCGATTTTGAACGCATCTCCGACCATGCTCTGAATATCGCCGAGGCGGCACAGGAGGTTCACCGGAAGCAGATCAGTTTCTCCGATGCCGGCAGGCACGAACTTGCGGTGATCGGCAGTGCCGTGACGGAGATCGTCAGCCTTACGGTCCGGGCGTTTGTGGAGAACGATCTGGCACTGGCAGACCGTGTGGAACCTTTGGAGGAACTGATCGACAATCTTTGCGACGAACTGAAACTCCATCACATCGACCGTCTCCAGCACGGAGCCTGTACGCTTCATCAGGGCTTTGTATTCAACGATCTGCTCACCGATTACGAGCGTGTGTCCGACCATTGCTCCAACATCGCCGTGGCGATGGTAGAACTGGAATCCGACGAATTCGACACGCACGAATACCTGAATTCCGTCAAGGAACTGCGCTCTGTCAGTTTTGAACGCTATTTTGCGGAGTACCGCGAAAAATTTGCGCTGTGAGCGCAGACCGAAAACCGCCGGGGGCAAAGGATGCGTCCCCGGCGGTTTTTGCCGCCTTAATGCCGTATTTTCGTCCTTTTGTCAAATAATAATTATTGAAATAAGGTGTCCTGTCTGATATAATGATGAAAAAATCCGAAAAGGAGAGAAAACCATGAAACGATTGACCGCAGTATTTTGCATCCTTGCAGTGCTCCTGACGCTGTTTCCCCTGACCGTGTTCGCGGCGTCACCTGTGCAGATCGTCATTATGTCCACCACGGATATGAACGGAAGATGCTGGGACACCGACCTTGTCACAAACAAGGCAGACACCCGCAATATGCTCAAGGTCAAATCGGCAGTTGACCAGACCAAGGCCTCCTACGGCGCGGACAGAGTCCTTGTGATCGACAACGGTGACCTCTACTGCGGCACTCCGGTCTCGGAGTCCCAGCTGGAGCAGTTTGTGCAGGGCACCTCCGATCTGCCGCCCGCTATGGCACTCTGCCTTGCGGACATCGGCTACGATGCCGCCGGGATCGGTGATGAAGAATTCGCTCTGCCGTGGGACGCGATGGAGCAGATCCGCACCTATCTCGACAAGAAGGGCGTTTCTACCGTCTGTGCCAATGTCTACGATGAAGCCACCGGAGAAAACATTTTCACGCCCTACATCACCAGAGAATTCTCCGTCGGAAGCAAAAAACTGAAGATCGGCATTCTGGGACTGACCTCGACCGACTGCCCGCGTCTGGGCACCGTCGATAAGACGGGGATCGTGTTCTGCCATCCGGACAACACCGCCTGCTCTGCCGCGTGGGAAGTCAACCGCTATGTGCCGCAGATGAAGGCAGAAGGCTGCGGCTACATCATCGTTTCCTACCACGGCGGCTTCGGAAACAAGGAAGGGGACCTCGTCTACGGCAAAAACACCGAAAATCAGGCTGCCCGCATCGTTGCGGAGACCACCGGCGTGGATATGCTGATCACGGGGCACGACGGCTCGACGGCACACAGCAACGAATTTCTGCACGCCAAGGACGGTCTGCCTGTCCTTGTGATGAGCGGCGGCGGCTCGGAGATCACGCGGACGGTTCTGGATGCGTCGGTTTCCGGCAACAGCATCAAGGTCACCGTCCACACCACACAAAATCTGATCCCCGCCACCTATGCCTCCGATCTGTCCCTGACCGCAAAAATGAGTCCCTATGCCGAGCAGGTGCGCCCGGGTGCGGGATTTTACGATCTGAAGCAGGGAAGTTGGTACGCCGCGGCGGCGGCGGAGATGATCCGGCGCGGCATTATGGGCAGCACCAGTCCCGCCGTTCCGAAGTTTGAACCCGAAACTGCCTGCACCCGCAGTATGATCGTCACGATCCTGTACAGTCTGGCAGGCAAGCCGGAGGTCACCTATGAAGAGATCCCCTTCCCGGATGTGGAGGACGAACAGTGGTATACCGCTCCCGTGATGTGGGCGTATCAGAACGGCGTGGTAAGCGGCTACAGTTCCGGTCTGTTCGGTACAAACGACAAGATCACCCGTGAGCAGATGGCGGTCATTCTCAAGGCCTATGCGGAAAAGATCGCGGAACTGGACACCTCCGGCAGAGCCGCCCTGTCCGGCTTCCCCGATGCCTACAAGGTCACCTGGTCAAAGGATGCGGTCGAGTGGGCGGTCTTTGCGGGTCTTCTGTCCGGCAAGGCAAAAAACGGAAAAACCTATCTGGATCCTCAGGGCAACGCCACGAGAGCGGAAGCCGCCTGCATCCTCAACAGTTTTCTGAAACTGTCGGACTCCTGAGCTTCTTTTGTTGACATAGCACCGTTTTGTTGTATAATGTTTCGGAGTTCATTTTGAATATTCCATTTTGCGGAGGATTACTATGCTGAAAAACACGGAAAAAACGATGGATAAGATCGTCGCGCTTTGCAAGAACCGCGGCTTCGTCTTTGCAGGCTCCGAGATCTACGGCGGCCTTGCAAACACCTGGGACTACGGTCCTCTCGGCGTGGAGATGAAAAACAACATCAAGCGCGCCTGGTGGAAAAAATTCGTACAGGAAAACCCCTACAATGTCGGCTTGGATGCCGCCATTCTGATGAATCCGCAGACCTGGGTCGCCTCCGGTCACCTCGGCGGCTTCTCCGATCCTCTGATGGACTGCCGCGAGTGCCACGAGCGCTTCCGCGCCGACAAACTCATCGAGGACTGGTGCGCCGAGCAGGGCAAGGAACTTCCCAAGCCCATCGACGCGTTTTCGCAGGAAGAAATGAAGCAGTTTGTCGAGGACAACAACATTCCCTGCCCCACCTGCGGCAAGCACAACTTCACTGACATCCGTCAGTTCAATCTGATGTTCAAGACCTTTCAGGGTGTCACCGAGGATGCAAAAAACACCGTATATCTGCGTCCCGAGACGGCACAGGGCATCTTTGTCAACTTCTGCAATGTGCAGCGCACCACGCGCCGCAAACTGCCCTTCGGCATCGGTCAGATCGGCAAGTCCTTCCGCAACGAGATCACCCCGGGCAATTTCATCTTCCGTGTGCGTGAGTTCGAGCAGATGGAGTTGGAGTTCTTCTGTGAGCCGAACACCGATCTGGAATGGTTTGCCTACTGGCGCGGTTTCTGCAAGGAATGGCTGCTGGGTCTGGGCATGAAGGAGGAAAACCTCCGGCTGCGCGACCACGATCCCGAGGAACTTTGCTTCTATTCCAAGGCGACCACCGACTTTGAATTTTTGTTCCCCTTCGGCTGGGGCGAACTTTGGGGCGTGGCAGACCGTACCGATTACGACCTTACCCAGCACCAGAACACCTCCGGCAAGGATCTGACCTACTACGATCAGGAAAAGAACGAGCACTATATCCCCTATGTCATCGAGCCGTCTCTCGGCGTGGAGCGTTCCTTCCTTGCCTTCCTGTGTGATGCTTATGATGAAGAGGTCGTCGGTCAGGACAAAAACGGCAAGGACGATGTGCGTGTGGTGATGCACTTCCATCCGGCACTGGCTCCCTTCAAAGCCGCCATCCTGCCGCTGTCCAAAAAACTCTCCCCCAAGGCAGAGGAAATTTACCGCGATCTGCAAAAGGAATTTATGGTCGATTTTGACGATGCCGGCTCCATCGGCAAGCGTTATCGCCGCGAGGACGAGATCGGCACACCGTACTGCATCACCGTGGACTTTGCCACCGTCGGTGACGAAAGCACCCCCGCAGACGATGCTGTCACCGTCCGCGACCGCGACACGATGGAACAGGTGCGCGTACCCATTGCCGAACTGAAGGACTGGCTCCGCGCAAAACTGGCATATTAAAATCTTGTGTCATCCTGAGGAGCAACCCTCTTGTGTCATACTGAGGAGCGGTTTTAGTGTCATCCTGAGGAGCGAAGCGACGAAGGATCTGCTCTCGGTATTATGAAAGCAGATCCTTCGCTTTGCTCAGGAGGACACCATAATCGTTCAGGATGACACACATACATTTGGAGAAAACGAATGAAAACAGACATTGAAATCGCACAGGAAAGCAAGATGCTTCCCATCACCGAGATCGCCGCTTCGGCAGGCATTCCGGAGGATCATATCGAACAGTACGGCAGATACAAGGCAAAGATCGACTATGATCTGCTGAAAAGCACAGACAAAAAGGACGGCAAACTGATCCTTGTCACCGCGATCAACCCCACGCCCGCCGGTGAGGGCAAGACCACCACGACGATCGGTCTGGCGGATTCCCTGCGGGCACTCGGCAAAAATGCCATTGTTGCCCTGCGGGAACCTTCCCTGGGTCCCGTCTTCGGCATCAAAGGCGGTGCCGCCGGCGGCGGCTACAGTCAGGTCGTCCCGATGGAGGACATCAATCTCCACTTCACCGGGGACTTCCACGCCATCGGTGCGGCAAACAATTTGCTTGCCGCCATGCTCGACAACCACATCCAGCAGGGCAACGCCCTCGGCATCGATCCCAGACGCATCACCTGGAAACGGGCGGTCGATATGAATGACCGTCAACTCCGCAACATCGTGGACGGTCTCGGCGGCAGAGTCAACGGTACGCCCCGTGAGGACGGCTTTGACATCACCGTTGCCTCCGAGGTCATGGCAGTTCTCTGCCTTGCAAGGGATATTCCCGATCTCAAGGCACGGCTCGGACGCATCATCGTGGGCTACACCTATGACGAAAAGCCCGTGACGGCAGATGATCTGCACGCGGCGGGCGCGATGGCGGCACTTCTGAAGGATGCCCTCAAGCCCAATCTTGTGCAGACGCTGGAGCACACGCCCGCCTTTGTTCACGGCGGGCCCTTTGCCAATATCGCCCACGGCTGCAACTCCGTGACCGCAACGAAAATGGCACTGCGGCTGGCGGATTATGCCGTCACCGAGGCGGGCTTCGGTGCCGATCTCGGCGCGGAAAAGTTCCTCGACATCAAGTGCCGGATGGCAGAACTGAAACCCTCTGCGGTGGTCATCGTTGCCACGGCAAGAGCGCTCAAATATAACGGCGGTGTACCGAAGGCAGAACTCGGCACGGAAAACCTTTCCGCGCTGGAAAAAGGTCTGCCCAATCTCCTGCGCCATGTGGACAACATCAAAAATGTCTTCTGTCTGCCCTGCGTGGTGGCGATCAACCGCTTCCCGCAGGACACGGAAGCAGAACTGGCTTTGATCTCCGAAAAATGCAGGGAACTAGGTGTGAATGTCGCGCTGTCCGAGGTCTGGGGCAAAGGCAGTGCGGGCGGCAAAGAACTCGCCGGGGAAGTCCTGCGCCTGTGTGAGCAGGAAAACAACTTCCGTTTTGCCTATCCGCTGGAAAGTTCGATCAAAGAGAAGATCGAAACCGTCGTAAAGAAAATTTACCGCGGTGCGGCAGTCAACTTCGCTCCCGCCGAAAAACAGATCAAGGCACTGACGGAACTGGGCTTTGACAAACTGCCTGTCTGTATGGCAAAGACGCAGTATTCCTTTACCGACGATCCCGCAAAACTCGGTGCGCCCGAGGATTTCACCGTCACCGTGCGCAATGTCAAGGTCAGCGCCGGTGCAGGCTTCCTTGTGGCACTCACGGGCGACATTATGACGATGCCCGGTCTTCCGAAAAAACCTGCGGCAGAAAACATCGATGTGACCGAGGACGGAAAGATCACGGGCTTGTTCTGAGAATACAAAGCGACCGGCAGAACGGCAAATCGGAATTCAGCGAGGGTCTTATCGGACTGTAGGGCGCGGTCTTGACCGCGCCACGGAACGGTCAAGACCGTTCCCCACGGTGATATAGTAAACAGACCGATAAATCGGAATTCAGTGTCCCGTTTATGTGTCATCCTGAGGAGCGGAGCGACGAAGGATCTCGTCCCGTATTACGATAGTAGATCCTTCGCTGACGCTCAGGATGACACAAGACTGTAAATTCCGATTTATCTGCACAGGACAAAACAGGAGGAACACTATGGCAATGATCTTATCCGGCAGGGATGTCACCGCAACGCTCAATGAAGAACTGAAAAATCGCGTTGCGGCGCTTTATGATCGCTATATCTTCCCCGTGCTTGCGACCGTTCGTGTCGGGGAGCGTGAGGATGACATTTCTTACGAAAAAGGCATCCTGTCCCGCTGTGAGAAAATCGGAGTCAGGGTGCGCCGCTATATCCTGCCCGAGCGTGTGACACAGCAGGATCTGGAAGCACTGATTGATGAACTGAACGCAAACAGCCTGATCTCCGGCATTTTGCTCTTCCGTCCTCTGCCGAAGAATTTTGATGAAGCGGCACTGTGCAACCGCATCGCACCTGCCAAGGATGTGGACAGCGCGACAGATGCTTCTCTGTCCTCACTGTTTCTCGGCAAGGGTGCAGGCTTTATCCCCTGTACGCCTGCCGCCTGTATGAAGATTTTGGCGCATTACGGCATCGACTGCACCGGCAAACGCGCCGTGGTACTCGGCAGAAGTCCGGTCGTCGGCAAGCCCGCCGCACTGCTTCTGCTCGGCAAAAATGCAACAGTCACCGTCTGCCACAGCAAGACAGAAGACCTTGCCGCCGTATGCAAACAGGCAGATATCCTGATCGCCGCCGTCGGCAGGGCAAAACTCGTGACGGCAGACTTTATCAAGCCCGGTGCCGTCGTGCTGGATGTCGGCATCCACTGGGACGAAGCGGCGGGAAAACTCTGCGGCGATGTGGACTATGATGCAGTCTTCCCCGTCGCGGGCGCGATCACGCCGGTTCCCGGCGGCGTCGGCACGGTGACGACCTCCGTTCTGATCCAGAATGTCATCGATGCCGCAGAAAGGAATGCAAAATGAAACAGCAGAAAAAGTCTGTCTGGGCTGTCCTTGCGGTCTTTACCGCCCTGATCGTTGTGCTCGATCAGGTCACAAAGGCACTGACCGTCCAACACATTCCCGCATTCGGCGATGTGGCGGTGATCCCGAACATCCTGCACCTGACCTATGTGCGCAACGAAGGTGCCGCCTTCTCGATGCTCTCCGGTCAGCGATGGCTGTTTATCGTGCTGGTCGCGGTCTATTTTGCCGTTCTGGCGTGGCTGATCGTGAAAAAGATCATCGGCAAGCCCTTTGAACTGTGGTGCCTTGCCGCAATTTCCGGCGGTGCCGTCGGCAATCTGATCGACCGTGTGGCGACCGGCGGGGTCGTGGATATGATCGTTTTGAAGTTTTTATATATTCCCCTGCCCTCCGTCACGGACGGACACCTGAAATTCACGATGACCCCCTTTGCGGTGTTCAATATCGCAGACTGCTTCATCACCTGCGGCGTGATCGCGCTGGCGATCTATATTCTGTTCTTCTGCAAGGAGGATAAGTCTGCAAAGGAGCCGGAAGATGCAACTGATATGTGAAAACTCCGGACAGCGGTTGGATGTGTTTTTGTCCGAACAGATCGAAACACTCTCCCGAAACGCCGCACAGAAACTGCTTGAAAACGGCTGTGTGACACTGGACGGAAAGCCCCTGCGGAAGCAGGACAAAACGGTTTCCGGTGCCTGCTATGAGATCGACCTGCCGGAAGTCCGGGAGGTCGCGATCGAAGCAGAAGACCTGCCCCTGCAGATCGTTTACGAGGATGCGGATGTGCTCGTCATCAACAAGCCGAAGGGAGTGGTGGTGCATCCGGCACCCGGACATCCCGGCGGCACCCTCGTCAATGCTTTGATGTATCACTGTAAGGATTCCCTTTCCGGCATCAACGGCGAACTGCGTCCCGGCATCGTCCACCGCATCGACAAGGACACCTCGGGACTGCTGATCGTGGCAAAAAATGATTTTGCGCACCAAAAACTCGCCGCCCAGTTAAAAGATCACTCCCTTTCCAGAACCTATGAAGCCATCGTCTGCGGCGGCATCCGGGAGGACGCGGGCACGGTCGATGCCCCCATCGGGCGGCATCCGACCGACCGAAAAAAAATGACCGTCACCGAAAAAAACAGCCGCTCTGCCGTGACCCATTACGAAGTCATTGCCCGGTATCGCGGCTATACCCATATCCGGTGCAGACTGGAAACCGGCAGGACGCATCAGATCCGCGTCCATATGGCATACAAAAATCATCCGATCCTCGGCGATACGGTCTACGGACACAAGGAAAAGGAACTCGGGATGGACACCCAATGCCTGCACGCGAGAGCATTGACCTTTGTTCATCCGCGCACGGAAATGCCCGTGACGGTGGAGTGTCCGCTGCCGGATTATTTTGCGGAGGTATTGAAAAAACTGCAAACAAAAATATACGGTTGACACCGTGCAAAAAACGGGTAAAATGAAATAAAGGAGGTCTGCTTTATGGATCCTATGGTATGGATATGGCTGGCACTTTTGGGTGTGTTCACCGTTGTGGAGGGCGCAACGGTCGCACTGGTCAGCCTCTGGTTCATCGGCGGCGCGGCGGCGGCTCTGATCTTCGCCCTGTGCGGTCTGCCCCTGTGGTCGCAGGTGCTGGTCTTTGCGGTCGTCTCCGCCATTTTGCTGATCGGTCTGCGCCCCTTCCTCAAAAAGTATATCAACAGCAAAAAGGTCGATACCAATGTCGATGCCCTCATCGGCAAGCGGGCGATCGTCACGGAAGCCATTGACAATCTGCGCGGACAGGGCACCGTCAAACTCGGCGGCAATCTCTGGACAGCCCGCAGTGTGAACGATGCCCCCATCGCGGCGGACACCGTTGTTATCATCCGAAAGATCGAAGGCGTCAAAGCCTTTGTAGAAACCGAATGATCTTAAAGGAGGTCTTTATTATGCCAACTCCCACCATTTTTGCCATCTGTGCAGCAGCCGTCATCGTTCTGATTTTCTTCTTCAAAAATGTCTTTGTGGTCAAGCAGTCCCACGCCTATGTCATCGAGCGGCTGGGTGCCTTCCACGCCGTCTGGGGCGTGGGCTTCCACGCAAAACTCCCGTTCTTTGACCGCATCGCAAAGCGCGTTTCGCTCAAAGAGCAGGTGCTGGACTATCCTCCCCAGCCCGTCATCACCAAGGACAATGTCACGATGCAGATCGACACCGTGGTCTACTTCCAGATCACCGACCCCAAACTCTACACCTACGGTGTGGAGATGCCGATGGTCGCTATGGAAACCCTGACTGCAACGACGCTCCGCAACATCATCGGCGATCTGGAACTTGACCAGACGCTGACCTCCCGCGACATCATCACCACCAAGAGGCGCGTCGTCCTTGACGCGGGCACCGCCC
>R25__coassemble_1841_pt1 | contig 10110 bp, 11 predicted proteins | sample R25__metabat2_low_PE_026 | metagenome-assembled genome bin R25
ATTAAGCCCTTATAGGGCTTGTGCAAGCCACCGGCTATGCCGGTGGTCTTGACTATTTGTTTTTTGTCGGGAATTATTCGGCGTCAGCAGCGGGAGCCTCTTCCTCGGGAACTTCCTCTGCGGGCAGTTCGACAGCGACTTCCTCCTCACCCTCGGCGATGGCAGCCTCCTGCTCTTCGACCGTCGGCTCGATCAGAGCACGGATGGAGAGAGAAATGCGCTTGTTCTCTGCATCGACATCGATGATCTTGGCATCGACTTCTTCACCGACCGTCAGCACATCCTCGGGCTTGGCGATGCGGCGGTCTGCGATCTGGGAGATGTGGATCAGACCGTCCACACCGGGAACGATCTCCGCAAAGGCACCGAAGGTCATCATCTTGACGATCTTCACCTTGGCAACATCGCCCACAGCGTACTTTGCAACAAACTGATTCCACGGATTTGTCTCCGCAGTCTTGTAGCCGAGGGAGATCTTCTTCTTTTCGGGATCCAGAGCGATGACAAAGACATCGATCACATCACCGACCTTGACGACCTCTGCCGGGTTCTTGATGCGCCGCCAGGACAACTCGGACACATGGACCATACCGTCCACACCGCCGATGTCCACAAAGGCACCGTAGGAGGTGAGGGACTTGACTGTACCGGTGTACTTCTTGCCGACTTCGATCTCGCTCCAGACCTTCTCCTGTGCGGCACGGCGCAGTTCGGAAGCAACGGCGCGGATGGAGCCGATGACTCTCTTGCGGTGCAGTTCGACTTCCTTGATGCGCATTTTGACGGTCTTGCCCTTGAGCTGGCTCAGATCACCGCCCTTGGCGATGCCGGATTCGGAAGCGGGGATAAAGACGCGGGCGCCCTTGACATTGGCGACCAGACCGCCCTTGTTGTCATCGACGATGACGCCTTCCACAGGCTCCTTGCTTTCCACTGCTGCCTGCAGATCGTCCCAGACCTTGAAGCCGTCGATCTTCTTCTTGCTGAGTTTGACGGTGCCTTCCTGATCGTTGACATGGACGACATAGACCTTGATCTCGTCGCCGACCTTGAGGACATCCTCCACCTTGAGAGAGGGATCTGCCGTGACTTCATCACAGGGGATGTAACCGGCATGCTTGGTGCCGAGATCTACCTGGACTTCGGTGGAACCGATAGCCGTGACGATGCCAGTAACCGTATCTCCTGTATTTAAAGTCTTGATACTCGCATCGAGCATAGCTTCAAAGCTTTCCTCCATTGCAGTATCAACATTGATGATTTCATCCATAGTCTGTTTGACCTCCTTTATTATCCACGCGGGTGTCGACGCACCCGCAGTGATGCCGATGTTCATTGCGCCGGCAAAATCCGACGGCTTGAGTTCTTCCGCACTGTCCACGAGAAAAACCCGACTGCAGCTTTCCCTGCAGATTGCGGCAAGCTGAGCAGTATTGGAGCTTTTGGGGTCGCCGACCACGATCATCGTGTCGCATTCTGCCGCCAAAGCTGCCGCCTCGGACTGCCTTTTTTCAGTCGCTCTGCATATTGTATCAAAGATTTTCTGATTTGTACACTCTTTTTTTATGATTTCCGAACATTTTTTCCACAATAATTGGTTGCTTGTGGTCTGACACACGGCACAGATCGGCAGATCCTTTCGATTTTCGTCTGCTTCGAGCCAGTTCTTTAATTCGTCGGCAGTCTCAAAGACCAGCGGACGGTCACACCATCCGGCAATCCCGACAATCTCGGGGTGCATCCTTGTACCGATGATGACAGGACATCTTCCCTGTGCCTCTGCCTGCGCCGCAAGCACATGGATGCGTTCGACAAACGGACAGGTAGCATCAATGATCTCCAGTCCGCGCGAACGCAGTGCCTCATAGACCGACCGCGCAACGCCGTGAGAGCGGATCACGACCGCACTGCCCTCCGAAATTTCCTCCACAGAGGAGACCTCGCGTACGCCCATCTCCGTAAAACGGTCTACCACATGACGGTTGTGGATGATCGGTCCGAGCGTGACGGCTTTTTTGCCCTCCCGGACGGTCTTTTCCACCATTTCGACCGCACGCTCCACGCCGAAGCAGAAGCCTGCGCTCTGTGCGACACGAACACGCATTGCAGTTTACTCCATCGAATAGATTTTTTGCATCAACTCCCGCGTTGCCGCCGCAAGCTCCTCGGCAGAGGGCTTTTTGCTTTCAAACGCTGGGGCGTATGCCTTGCCGATGATGACCCGGATCCTTTGAAACAGCTTGCGGTTTTTGGTGATGTACACGGGCAGGATCGGGACGCCGGCACGGTTCGCAAGCAATACGGCACCGGATTTCGGCTCCACGGTCTTTCCCTTTTTCACACGGGTGCCCTCCGGAAAGATCAGCAGTTGTTCGCCGTTTTTGAGAACCTGTAAGGACTTTTTGACCGCGTGGATATCCGGGTTTTCCCGGTCAACGCCGAAAGCACCGAAGGCTCCGAGAAATTTCCCGATGACCGGCTTGACCATCACTTCTTTTTTTGCCATGATCCACGGGATCGTATGCGGCTTTATTGCAAGCACCGCCCAGATAGGGTCTGCCAGCCCGGAATGATTGCCGCAGATGACACAGGCACCGGTCGGGACATTTTCCCGCCCGATGAATTTCGGAAAATGAAACAGGCTCATCACCCACAGGATCGGATATCGGATGACGCGGAACAGCGGACCTCGGACAAAGCTCATACCGCGCCTCCGTCCCGGATCAGCCGCACGACCGCCGCAATCTCCTCCTCCAGACTCAAATCGGAGGTGTCCAGTTCCACCGCGTCCTCCGCCTTTGCGAGCGGAGCGACCGCGCGGTGCGTATCCTGCCAGTCGCGTTTTTTCATATCTTCGAGCACATCGGCATATGTAACCTTTTCGCCCTTTGCGGTCAGTTCGTCATAGCGGCGCTTTGCCCGTACCTCCGGGGATGCGACCAGAAAGATCTTCACATCGGCATCCGGCAAAACGACCGTGCCGATGTCGCGCCCGTCCATAATGACATTGTGTGTTTTGGCAAGCTGTCTTTGCATATCCAAAAGAAACCCGCGCACACAGGGCTGTGCCGCCACACCGGATGCCATCACGGACATTTCGGGTGTGCGTATGCGGTCGGTCACATCTGCGCCGTTGAGGATCATATGTTGAATGCCGTCTGCCTCATGACGGATGTCAACGGAGACATCGTCGATACAGCGGCGGATGCCGTCAGCATCCTTCGGACCAATTCCCATCAGACTCATATGGTAGCCCACGGTGCGATAGATTGCACCGGTATCAACATACAGAAAACCGAGCTCCTCCGCCGCCCGTCTTGCCACAGTGCTTTTGCCCGCACCGGCAGGACCGTCAATTGCTACGCTGAAATACTTCATATATCTGTGCTCCTTTTCAGGATGTTCTTCTCTGTGCCGCAGCATTTCCCGCCGCATAAGCCGTCGCCCAAGCGATTTGGAGGTTGAAGCCGCCGGTATAGGCATCGCAGTCGATCACCTCACCGGCAAAGTACAGACCGGGACACCGTTTGGACTCCATCGTTTTCGGGTGGATTTCGGAGACGGCAATACCGCCGGAGGTGATGATAGCCTCCTCCACCGGGCGCAGACCCGCGACCCCGACCGTAAAATGCTTGGTCAGATCCAGCAGGGCACGGCGCTGTTCCCGCGTAATTGCGTTGACTCTTGTGTCCCCGGGGATGCCGCTGCGCTCCACGATGACCGGGATCATCGTCTTGTGGTACAGTCCCGAGAGAGAATTTTCAAAGGTGCGGTTCTGATTTTCCGCAAAATCGCGCAAGATGCGGGCATCCAGTTTCTGCTCGTCCAATGCGGGCTTGAGATCGATGGAAACGGTGTAGGTCTTTTCCGGCTCCGTATGGGCACTGGCAGACAGGATCACAGGTCCGGAAAGCCCGAAGTGGGTGAACAGCAGCTCGCCGAATTCTTCATAGATCACCCTCTGCCCGTCCAGCAGCTTCACCGCGACATTCCGCAGAGCAAGCCCCTGCATTCTGGAACAAACATCGCCGTTTTCCTCCATCGGTACCAAAGAGCCCTTCGGAGGAATAACGGTGTGTCCAACGGCAGCAGCCATCCGGTAGCCGTCACCGGTAGAGCCGGTCGCGGGATAGGAACAGCCGCCGGTCGCGAGAATGACGCTTTGTGCCGCAAAACTGCCCCTGTCGGTCTTTACGCCGCAGACAGCCCCGTTTTTGCACAGAATCTCCTGTGCCCGTGCCTGCCGCACAGTGACACCGGCATAGCCCAGAGCGGTCTTCAGCGTTTCAATGACGGAGCCTGCCTTGTCACTGACCGGAAAAACGCGGTTGCCGCGCTCGGTTTTGAGCGGACACCCGTGACTTTCCAAAAAGGTCATCATATCCTCTGGCGAAAAGCCCGCCATGGCACTGTATAAAAACCGGCTGTTGCGCGGAATGTTCTTCAGCACCTCGGATGTCGGGCAGTTGTTGGTGACATTGCAGCGACCCTTGCCCGTAATATTCAGTTTTTTGCCGAGACGGTCGTTGCGCTCCAGCAAAAGCACCGACGCGCCGGCATAACCTGCGGTGATCGCCGCGAACATTCCTGCGGCACCGCCGCCGATCACGATGATATCAAACATATATGTATTTTACCGATTTTTCGACACAAGACAAGTCCTGTGAAAAAGTTTTACAAACTGTTCAGATTTTCTCAAAGGTTTTCCAAATATTGAAGCTCCGCTTCTGTCAGATGCCTTGTTTTCCCGACAGGAAGCCTACCCAACGAGAGAAAGCCCTCCCGTATACGCTTGAGCCGGGTCACGGTCAGCTCCGCCTGCTCACACATCCGGCGCACCTGCCGGTTGCGTCCCTCAAGGATCGTCACGGACAGCATTGCGGTCTCTCCGCAGACGGACAGGAGTTTCACCCCCGGCGGGAGGATCTTTTTTCCGTCCAGCACGATGCGGCGGCGCAGAAGCACATCCGCACCCTCGTGCCAATGACTGACCCAAAGATGATATTCCTTTTCGATCTCCCCGCTCGGATGTGTCAGCCTTTGGGCAAGATCACCGTCATTTGTCAAAAGGAGAAGTCCCTCTGAAAACATATCCAGTCTGCCGATGGGATAGAGCCGCGGCGTACCCTCCGGCAAAAGCTCCAAAACGGTTTTCCGTCCTTTTTCGTCTGCCGCCGTGGTGACATAGCCGCGCGGTTTGTTGAGCATCAGCGTCAGCCGCTCTTTTTGCTGTTTCAGCGGAACACCGTCAATTTCGACCACATCCTGCGCAGGATCGACGGTGTCACCCAAAACGGCGGTATTTCCGTTCAGACGCACCCGTCCCTGCCGGATCAGCTCCTCCGCCTGCCGCCGGGATGCCGCGCCGCAGGCAGATATGAACTTTTGCAGCCGCTCCGGCATAGAGATCCTTCCTTTCCGGAAAAATATTTGCCGCTGTCCGGCACGGTAAATCGGGATTCAACCAGGGAATTATCAGACTGTAGGGCGCGGTCTTGACCGCGCCAAGGAACGGTCAAGACCGTCCCCTACGGTGATATGGGAAACAGCCCGATAAATCGGAATTTAGCGTCCCATTCATGTGTCATCCTGAGGAGCGGAGCGACGAAGGATCTGCTTGGTATTACGGTAGTAGATCCTTCGCTGCGCTCAGGATGACACAAGACTGTAAATCCCGATTTATCGCACCGGCAAGTTCCGAATTGCTAATTCAGTACGGTCGTTCCCCAACTGACGCGGACGGATGCGATCTCCGTCTTGCCCAGATACAGGATCGCCGTGCCTGCGCGGTCGCCCTTCATAAAGGGGGCGAGTATCAGCTCGTTTTTCCGAAAACCGCAGGTCACACTCTCTCCGGCAAGCAGAGGAAAGAAAACATCCTCCTGTGCGATCAGCGGCGCACTTTCTGCGGTTTCGGCACAGATTGGGACGGTGCAGAGGACTTCTCCCTTTGCGGCAATTTTCGACATTTTGTACTGCGAAAAGCCGTAGTTAAGGAGTTTGCTGTGGTCGTTCCAGTCGTCCGGCGCACCGACCGTCACACAGATCAGTGTCCGTCCGTTTTTCTTTGCGGCACTGACCAGAATGCGTCCTGCCGCCCTGGTATAGCCGGTCTTGACACCGAGCGCACCCTCGTACCGCCACAGCAGCTTGTTGTGATTGACAAAGCACCGCTGTCCGACGGAATAGGTCTTTGCGGAAACCGCCTGTGCAAAGTCCCTGTTTTTCAGCGCATAAGCCGTCAGGGTCGCAAGGTCGCGGGCAGAGCCGTAGTTGTCCGCATCGTCCAGCCCGTTGGGATTGGCAAAATGCGTCGAGGACAGTCCCAGCTCCGCCGCCTTGGCGTTCATCATCTCCACAAAACGCTCCACACTGCCGCCGCAATGGATGGCAAGTGCAACTGCCGCATCGTTGCCGGACTGCAAAAGCATTCCGTAAAGCAGATCGCTCACAGAGAGGACTTCACCGGCTTTCAGATACACGGAGGAGCCTTCGATGCCGACCGCTTCCGGCGGCACGGCAAACCGCTCCCGCAGATCACACTGCTCGCAGATCAGACAGCCGGTCATTATTTTGGTCGTGCTGGCGATCAGGGATGAGGCATCCGCATCCTTTTCATACAGCACGGCGCCGGTGTCCGCATCCGTCACGATGGCGTGTGCGGCGGAAACACAGGGGGCTTCTGCCGCTGCGGGGAATGTGCAAAGAGCGGCAGCGATCAGGACAGCCGCCGCCCGAAGAATGATCTTTTTCAAATTCATCACCGAAACTATTGTGCTGCACTTTCGGTGAGAATATGCAAAATCAGCCGTCTTTTTCCGACGGATTTTGCTTTGCTTCCTTGCGGGAATCCAAAAAGTCCGCCAACTTATCCAGAAGTTCGGGCGCGGATTCCACCACGCGGTCGACCGTGGAACTTGCCGGCTGTGCGACCGGAAGCATCCGCACGGAGGTGCCGTTGACGATGAGGAAGGCAACAGGTGTCACATCGATGCCGCAGCCAAGTCCGCCGCCGAAAGGATTTTCTTTGTTTGCGGCAACATTTTTTGTGGCAAAGTCACTGCCGCCGCCGCCCATACCGATCTTGATTTTCGAGACCGGTATGATCATCACACCGTCCGGCGTGGTGATCGGCTTGCCGATGATGGTGTTGACATCCACCATATCCTGAATTTTCCCGAGAGAGGAAGTGAGCATTTCGGAAATAGAATGATTCATTTCTGCACCGCCTTTTTCGATTTTTTGGATTTTTGTTTGAAATACAGTTTCAAGCCGCGAATGCCGTAACGAATGGTCAAAAGGACAACGGCACCGACAGTCAGCCGGATGTGGAGGACGGCCTCCACCTCGGACTTTGTCCCGACAAAGTCCGGGCTGACCTGCACATCTGCCGAGCGGATGCGGAAGCGGCTTTTGAGAACCGGCATCGCGCTTGCAATCACCGCCCACGCTCTGCCGGTGTTCACACCGAGCTTTGCCGGATCGCTCCCCGCAAGCCGGATGTGAAGAAACAGCTTTTTGATCAGAAGTTTTCTGCGGAATTTGCCGAGAAATTCCGTCACCAGCCGCACAAACGGGAGCAGACCCGCAAGTTTGTCCGCCAGCGGCTCCTTCGGGGCTTCCTGCTTCGGTTTCTTTCCGACCAGCGAGATCTCCTTCTTGTCCTTCTTCTTCTGTGCCTTTGCCGCCCGCTTCCGTTCCGCTTTCGCCTTTTGCTTTTCGGTTTTCGGTTTGGATGGATACAGCGGAATGCGAACGGGACCGATGTGCAGTCGGATCAGAGCCGCCCCGTCATAACGGCAGTAGGCACCGACCGGCAGAAAATGGATGAGCAGCAGAATGCCGATGAAAACACCCAAAATGATCCATCCGGTCATTGGGCTGTCTCCTGTTTTTCTTCCGTTTCTTCTGCGGTTTCAACGATCGGCAGTTCGTCGATCTCCATCTGTTCCTTGCGTCCGAACTGCATCCGTTCGATCTCCGGCAGTTCCTGAATGGACTCGATGCCGAAGGTACGCAGAAAATCGGGGGTCGTGCGGTAGAGGATGGGTCTGCCCGGGACATTCAGCCTGCCGCACTCCTCGATCAGTTTTTTGTTGAGGAGCGCACCGACGGAATAGGAACTGTCCACGCCGCGAATTTGCTCAACATATGCTTTCGTTGCAGGCTGATAATAGGCAATGACCGTCAGGGTCTCCAACTGGGAGGCAGACAGTTTCGGAGGTTTGCGTGTCTCCAGTGCCTTTGTGACAAAGGCGGAATATTCGCCTGCCGAGCACATCTGATAACTGTCCTCCAGTTTCACGATGCGGATGCCGCGCCGGTCAAAGGAATAGGCATCCATCAAAGCGGCTGCGGCTGCGTGGACATCATCGACATCACATTCGGCGACCTCCGCGATCCGGGCGGCGGGCATCGGGTCACCGGCAGCAAACAGGACTGCTTCGATGATGTGCTGCAATTCATTCGGTTCCAAGGTCATCTCCTCCTTCCTGCGTTCCCTCGGGCACTCTGAGGAAGCGAACGCTGGCATCGCCCTTTTCGTCCTCCTCGACCTCTATGGAACGAAGCCTGCAAAGCTCCAGCACCGCAAGGAAGGTCGCCACGATCTCCGAGCGGGACTTGTTGCCTCTGAACAGGCTTTTCAGTTTGCTGACACCGCGCATCAGCAGTTTTTTGAGCAGTTCTGCGGATTTTTTCGTCACCGGGTACGGTTCCTTGCCGACAATGCCTTCAAAGGATGCCGCCGGCGGCGGGAGTTGTCTTTGTGCACGCTCCTGCATGGCGGCAAAGGCAGACAAAAGGTCTTCCTTGTCGTGACGGTAGCGGTAGGTTTTGTCTGCCTCATACGGCTCCTGTCCCTTGGTGAACAGGTTGATGCCGATCTCGTTGCGTCCCTCCAGAAACTGCGCGGCGATTTTGATCTGCTCGTATGCCTCCTTGCGCTGACGCTCCTCCAGAGAACGGATCAGAAGTTCCATCTCGGAGAGTGCATCCTCCTGCTCGGCGGCAGACAGAAGCATTTTGGTTTTGATATACATCAGGTGGGATGCCATGGCGATAAATTCGCTGGCGATCTCCATATCCATCCGCTTCATCTCGTCCAGATAGGCAAGATACTGTTCCAGAATGGAGGAAATGCGGATATCCTCGATCGCGATCTTGTTTTTGCTGAGTAGCAGCAGAATGACATCCAGAGGACCGTCAAAGTCCTCCATACTGTCCGCTTTGGACTGCACGACACCCTCCAGGTGGTATTTCGGTTCTTCCATAGTATCTCCAAAAAATGTCAGAAATTACAGCATCGGAAAAAGAAATCCGACAAGGGTCTCCAGCCTGTCGATCAGCCCATTGCGCAAAAATGACAGCGGCGTGTCCAGCACACCGGCAAACAGGAGCACCGCGAGCACGAGAAAGCCGTAGCGTTCATATCGCATCAGAAAGGTATGCACCCGCTCCGGCAGGACGATCGCCAGAATTTTGGAGCCGTCCAGCGGCGGGATGGGGATGAGATTGAACACCGCAAGACCGGCATTGATGAGCTGCAGATAGAGAAAAAACAGCGCAAGATAATAACACACATCACTGTCGGAGGTGAGATAGACCGACGCAAAAATTTTGTAAAGCACCGTTGCAAGCAGGGCGAGCAGGACATTGGACGCAGGACCCGCCAGCGCGGAAAGTGCCATACCGGTCTTCTGGTTTTTGAACCGCCGCATATCGATCGGCACCGGCTTTGCCCAACCGAATTTCACGGTCGCGAGCATGATCAGACCCAAAACATCGATGTGGCGCAGAGGATTGAGGCTGATGCGCCCCATCCGCTTTGCCGTGTCGTCTCCGAGCCAGAGTGCCGCCAGACCGTGTGCGGATTCGTGGACGGTCAGAGAAATGATCGCGGAAAGAACGATAAAAGCCTCTGCAAGCAGCCATTGCAGATCGATGCCCTGCGCCCACTGTGAGATCACATTCATAGTTACGCCTTCTTATACAGAATAAATTATACCATACCCGCCGCCCTTGTGCAAGGGGGAGAGTGCCGAATTATTCGGAATATTCTGTGATGTCAATTGATGTGAACCAGTTTCTCAAAAAAGATAAACGTTCAGT
>R25__coassemble_1901_pt1 | contig 9910 bp, 6 predicted proteins | sample R25__metabat2_low_PE_026 | metagenome-assembled genome bin R25
GGGGAATTCTTACCCCCTAAAATTCAAAATTGTCCTTGACTTGGGGTACACTTCACTAAACTCAGATTTTTTTGGAAAAATATTGATTTTGTCGTTGGATAATTACCTGTACTTTTTTAGTCGTTGTCCCTGTTCTGCCAAAGGAGAAATGTTCTGTGAGAAACATTTAATCTTCTTGCCGCTTCTCTGGCAGAGATCTGACCGTTACACCAGAGTTTTTTTATTTGCTCGTAATTTTCCGGCTTTGGCATCGCCTTTCTGCCGAAGCGTACGCCTCTTGCCTTTGCTGCGGCGATCCCTTCTGCCTGCCGCTGACGGATGATCTCCCGTTCTGTCTGTGCCACATAGGAAAGCAGCTGCAAAACGATATCTGCGATCAGCGTTCCCGTCAGGTCACGGTTTTGCCGTGTATCCAGCAGCGGCATATCCAGCACAACGACCGACGCATTCTTCTCCTTTGTAATGCTCCGCCACTGCTCTAATATCTCCTCATAATTTCGCCCGAGACGGTCGATACTCTTGACGACAAGCGTATCGCCGCTTTTCAGTTTTCGAAGCAATTTTTGATACTGTGGGCGTTCAAAATCCTTACCGGACTGCTTGTCCGTAAAAATTCTGTCGATGCCGAACTCCCGCAGTGCAATCAGTTGTCTGTCCTCGTTCTGTGTCTTTGTTGACACGCGCACATAGCCATAAATCAAACTCTTTCCCTCCTGATTTCTTTTTTGAAATATTAAGGAACCTCTGAATAAATCGTCTGCGGCTGAACAGCGGATCTTTTGCCCCATCCGTGCAGTTCGAAAAGCAGGAAATACATCAAGTATTCCCATGTTTTTCGAACTTTCGTCTGAGACAAAATCTTTCGCTGTCAGCTCTTGCCGATTTAATCAGAGGTTCCTTAAAAGCCCTCAAATCGCGTACGATCACGCAATTTGAGGGCTTCTTCACACAGATCCCCTGCCCGGTCAAAAAACCGAGCCTTTCCATTTTTATAATAAGCGGACTTTTTGCAGTTCGCTTCTCAATCCTCTGCCCAGTTGAGACTTCTGCCGACTGCCTTTTGCCAGCCTTGAAGGAGTTTTTTACGCTCCTGTTCTGTCATCTTCGGGGAGAAGGTGCAGTCGCAGTGCCAGAGTTGTTTGATCACCTCCGTACTGTTCCACACGCCGACGGCAAGTCCGGCAAGATACGCCGCGCCGAGCGCGGTCGTCTCGCGGATCATCGGTCTTCTCACCTGCTTGCCGAGGATGTCTGCCTGAAACTGCATCAAAAAACGGTCGCGGCTGGCACCGCCGTCTACCTTCAATTCCGTCAGTGTTTTGCCGGTGTCCTTCTCCATCGCAGTCACCAGATCCATACTCTGATAGGCGATGGACTCCTGCGCGGCTCGGATGATATGCTCCGGCTTTGTGCCGCGGGTGATGCCGACGATCGTTCCCCGTGCATACATATCCCAATAGGGCGCACCGAGACCCGTAAAGGCGGGAACCAGATAGACCCCGCCGGTGGATTCCACCTTCTGCGCATAGTATTCCGCATCGCGGGCCTCGCCGATGAAACGCAGATTGTCGCGCAGCCACTGAATGACCGCACCGCCGACAAAAACGGAACCTTCCAGCGCGTACTGCACCTTCCCGTTCACCACGGCGGCGACCGTCGTGACCAGTCCGTGACGGCTCTCACAGGCAGTCTCTCCCGTGTTCATCAAAAGGAAACAGCCTGTCCCATAGGTATTTTTGGCATCCCCGGACGCAAAACAGCCCTGTCCGAACAGTGCCGCCTGCTGGTCACCCGCGATCCCGGCGATCGGAATGTCCACGCCCTGAATATTGCAGTAGCCGAAAATCGCGGAGGAATCGCGCACCTCCGGGAGCATACTTGCCGGAATGCTCAGTTCCTTCAAAAGCCGCTCGTCCCAGCACAGTCTGTGGATGTCAAAGAGCATCGTGCGGGAGGCATTGGTATAGTCCGTGGCGTGTACCTTCCCGCCGGTCAGTTTCCACAAAAGCCAGGTATCGACCGTGCCGAACAGCAGCTCTCCCCTGTCGGCTTTTTCTCTTGCGCCATCGATATGGTCGAGGATCCATTTTATTTTTGTCGCGGAGAAATAGGCATCGAGCACCAGTCCGGTCGTCTTTTTTATGTAGTCCTTCAGCCCGCGCCGCTCCAGTTCGTCACAGATCTCCGCCGTGCGGCGGCACTGCCAGACGATCGCATTGCAGACAGGCTTTCCGGTGTTTTTATCCCAGACGACCGTCGTTTCCCGCTGATTGGTGATGCCGATGGCGGCAATGCTCCGGACATCGATGCCGGAGCGGGCGATCGCCTCCGTCATCACAGCGCTTTGGCTGGAATAGATCTCCATCGGGTCGTGCTCCACCCAGCCGCTTTGCGGATAATACTGTGTGAATTCCTTTTGCGCCATCGCAACGATGTTCTGATCCTTGTCAAAGAGGATGGCACGGCTGCTGGTCGTGCCCTGATCGAGGGAAAGCAGATAAGTTTTCATAGTGTGCCTTTCTCCGCAATGCCAACGGCAGTCTTTTTATTTGCAGATCGCTTCTCCGACCTTGTAGATGTCACCCGCGCCGACGGTGATGATGATGTCCCCCGTCCTTGCAACGGAGCGCAGATGGTCGGCGACCTCCGGGAGCGTGTCGAAGCAAACAGAACCGGGGATCTCGGCGCAAAGATCTTTGGATGTGATCCCGACGGTGTTGCGCTCCCTTGCGGCGTATATCTCCGCCAAAACGACAAGATCGACTGTTTTCAGTTCCCGTACAAAGTCTGCAAACAGTGCCTTTGTCCGGGTATAGGTGTGCGGCTGAAATGCCAGTATGATCCGGTCATAACCCATTGACTTCACTGCGCCGATCATTGCATTCAGTTCTCCGGGATGGTGGGCATAATCATCATAGACATCCGCACCGCCGCAGGTACCCTTGTATTCCAGCCGACGGCCTGCGCCGCGAAACTGTCCGAGTGCTTTTGCGGCGATCGCACCGTCTATGCCCATATACCAAGCCACCGCGCAGGCGGCAATGGCATTGAGCGCATTGTATTTTCCGAAAACGGAAAGTCGGATATGACAATAGGTGCTCCCGCCGCAGACCACATCAAACTCGCGCCAGTCATCCGAAAAACGAGTGCCGAAAACAGCGTTTGTTTCCTGCATTCCGAAGGTGAGGCAGTCCAATCCCCGCAGAGCATCCACCGTGTTGGCATCGTCGCCGTTTGCAATGATCCTTCCCTCCGGCGGGACGAGCTGTGCAAAGCGGCGGAAGGATGCCTTGACATCCTCCAGATCCTTGAAGAAGTCCAGATGATCGGCTTCTATGTTATTGATGACGGCAACGGTCGGGAAAAAATTCAGGAAGGAATTGCAGTATTCACAACTTTCCGCAATGATGGTGTCACCGCCGCCGACTCTGTGACCGGCATTCAGCATCGGCAGATAGCCGCCGATCATCACCGTCGGGTCCTTGCCTGCCTCCATAAAGATGTGTGTCAGCATGGAGGTCGTGGTGGTCTTGCCGTGGGTACCGGAAACACAGATCGCGTTTTTGTATTCCTGCATAATGACGCCCCACGCCTGTGCGCGCTCAAACACCGGGATACCCTTTGCACGGGCGGCGGCGATCTCGGGATTGTCGTTGTGTGCGGCGGCAGTGCGGATGATGCAGTCCGCCCCTTCAATATTGGCGGCATTGTGACCGATAAATACTCGGATACCGCCGGCGATCAGTTCATCCGTGGATACCGAGGAATTCATATCCGAGCCGGTGATCTCGATGCCCCGTCCGCGAAGCACCAGTCCGAGCGGACGCATGGAAACGCCGCCGATACCGACAAGGTGGATGCGTTTTCCGGGCTGGAAATAAGATATCATTTTTTCGATCGTGGTTGCTGGCATATCGTTGACCCTCCGTGTGGGCAAAAGTCATTATTAGGATACGCGTGAAAATCCGTAAATATTATATATCCGGCACGCTTCAGAAGCAAGAAATTTCTTGAAAAACCGCAAAGAATTGACATAAAAATCGGGTCTGCCATATACCGCGGCAGACCCGATAAAAATGATGTCAAAGAGTTTTTCCGGTTTGTTTGCTGTTATGCAATATTGGCAAAATTGGTCAGATAACTTGTCAGCACGGTGGCGACCTCGGCACGGCTTGCGCTGTTCAGCGGGGACAGATAGATCTTGTTTCCGCTTGCAACGCCGCTCAGGATCTTGTTTTCGACCGCCCACGCAAAGGCTGTACGCGCCCATGAGGAAACTTTTGCCGCATCGGGATAGGCGTTGAGGTTGTCCACAGAGCCCTGCGCTCCCCTGCCGCCGCTGTATTTGTAGAGGATCGCGGCGAGCTGTTCGCGGGTGACCTTTGTATTGGGTGCGAATTTTCCTTCTCCGACACCGGACACGATCTGATTTTCGTATGCCCAGTAGACCGCTTTTCCGTACCAGTCGGAGGACTTGACATCCACAAAGCCGCTTGTCTGCTTCGGCTCCGGATTGCCCTCAATGCTCCAAAGCACGGTGACGAGCATCGCTCTGGTCATCGCATCTTTCGGCGCAAAACTGCCGTCACCGTAGCCCGCAAAAAGTCCGAGCGCAACGGCGCGGAGAACCGGATAGCAGTACCACGCATCGATATCCACATCCGGGAAAATATTTGCCGCACAGTCCTCGTGAACGGCACGGGAGAAGCAGGCAGTGTATTCCGCATCTTCCGTTGCGGGTCGGAGTTCCTTGTCCCAGCCGATGAAAATGTATTCGTAGATGCGGTCGGAGGGCTTGGACGGAGTGCCGATAAACTCGGGCATCGCACCTGCCTCAACGGATGTTGTATAGGTCTGACCGTCCACATTCCAGAGGATCGTGTAGTGTTTTTCCGTGATGCGGACGGAGAAAGTGATCTCCAGACCCTGATAGGTCAGAGTGATCAGGTTTTCGCCCAACTTGGAGGAGTCAAAGCCGGAGGCGACTGCCTGTGTCATCGGGACGGTCTGCGGCTCCTTGCCGGCACGGTAGACCGTCAGTTCGCCGCCGGTCAGATCCAGTGCCCGGTCACCGATCTCATAGGAAAGTCTGTCGGGAAGTTTGGAAATAAAGATATAGTCCAGAAGTTCACTGGAATAGACGATGTCGAAGGACACGGTAAAGCCGCCGTAGGTGATCTCCACGGTCGAGTCGTATTCGGAATGATCGATGATGCGGATCGTGAAGCCGGAATAGTTGGTCAGTCTTGCCATGGAGCCGTCCTCGTAAAGCACCTGCAGCACCATCCCGTCCAGACTGACGCTCTCACCCTTGCGATATACCAGTTTGTCCGGCAGGGATTCGATCATCAGACCGACCGGGGTTCCGTTCACGACCTGCATCGGCTTGCAGTCGGTAACAAAGGCTTCCTTGAACTGGGAATAGTCGGAAAAATAGATGCCGAAATACTTGCCCTCGTCGGTATGGGAGACGGCATCGATCACAAAGGTGTGGTATGCCGTACCCGCCGTTTCGTAGTAGACATCCTCTTTGCTGTCAAATTTCTTTTGGATGCCGGTATCGGTGATCTGGTAGATCCGGCTGTGCTCCAGATTGTTATAGTATCTCCAGATCTTCACCTCTGCACGGGAGCCGTTTTCGATGATCTCCGGAACCTCCACGCGGTTGTTCTGCATTTTTTCGTCCGCATCGATGATCAGTTTGAGTTGGACATCGCGCAGGATATTGTCCGGATCGGTCAGAATGCTCGGCAGATATTTTTCGTCCACCTTTGCACGGTAGACCTTGTTGGTGGCATCGTAACTCCAACCGTCGGAGGTGATCGGCAGTGTTGCGGTAAAGCCCGTCTTGGCGGTCACACTTGCCATCGTCGGCAGGACGGTCGCAACGGCATTGAGCAGTTCGGGTGTCGCATTCTTCTGATAGACGGTGACGGTGTTGAAACTCATCGGTTCGACCTTTGCAACGGTCGAGCGGACATAATCGAAAATGTCGAACATCTCCGTTGTATAATGGAGTACCGCCTGATAGCCGGTCCCGATATCCTTCAGACCGGTCACGGTGACGGAATACCGTGCGCCGTTGCTGTAATAGTATTTTCCCGGTGTGGCAGGCTGTTCAAAGACGATCGCACTCATACCGTTGGCAAGATCGGAGATCTTCAGTTTTTTGTTGGCAGCCGTGCAGGTGTAGGATGCGCCCGTTTTCATATCCTTGACCGTGACTGCCAGTTTGTCTGCGCCGGAATAGGTCAGCATTTTCTGGTTGAGTTGGATGCTCCATGCAGAGGTCTGCGAAGGCAGGTCATTGAGCGGCATATACCCCGCCGCCGGATAGGAAAGGAACGGCAGATTTGTCGTACCGTTCAACTCGGTGAATTTGCCGACACAGCAGTTGCCGCAATAGCCGAAATCCAGTCCGCTGATCGCGGAGTCAAGGATCAGACTGCGGTGGCCGACGAGAATATCGTCCCAACTCTCCGTGCGGGAATTGTAGCCCTCATTGAGCCAGTCGGCGATCGTTTTCATCGGGGTGCTGTATTTGGAGATCATATTGTGCTCGGCATTTTTGCCCTGTTCCCACATCGCCCAACTCATATCGGAGGGACGGTAAACATCGGAAACAATGTGCGCAAAGTCAAAGTTACGCACCAGGGATGCCACCTGCAGATCTTCGCTGGACGCACAGTCCTTGCGCAGTGAGCCTGCGCCCACAAGCCAGCGGTAGTAGTTGATGATCGACTGCATCACAGACAGCGTGTCAAAGTTCAGTCTGCCTGCCTCATAGGGTGCGGTCAAAGACGGCTGGACGGAATAATAGGAGGCTTTGTTGGCATCCACATAGGAGGTGTTGTTGGGATAGTAGACCTGAGAATAATTCAGGGCGATCTGCTGTTTTGTCCGATCCATAAAATAGGCATTTTGATCGTAGTCATAGGTGGCAACAAGCTCACTGTTTGCCGCAATGGCAGAGATGGGACAGAGGGACAGCACAAGTACCAGTGCAAGCACAAGAGCGGCGGTCTGCCGCAGGCGATTTGATTTCATAAGGTGACCTCCTGTATAAAAAGAAAATCTTTCCATATTTATCATTATAAGGGAAAAACGGCAAAATTGCAAGCATCTGTTCTGTGCAAACAGGCAAAACCGTATGCACATTTTGCGTTGCCGGTCATAAGATAGATTGAAAGCAGGAAGTTGCTTATCTGAATTCAGGAGGTATCCATAATGCCAGACAGTTGTCAGGACAGACCTTCCTATACTGCCGGCGATATCCGGGACGCGGTCTGTATCCATACCAATCGGGTCGAAGACGCCTGCATCGACAGGGACTGCCTGGAGGATCTGCGTGTTTATCTGACGCAGGATTCCCAAACGGCTCTCGATGCTGCGACCGGTGTGCGGGCAAGAAGTGCCGAGCTGCTCTATGTCTACATAGATGTAGCCCCTGTCTCCTACCATCGGGGACATTATTCCGTCGATCTGACCTATTATTACCGTATCATCTGCGATGCGACCGTCAACGGTATGCGTCCGACGACCCTGTACGGTCTTTCCAGTTTTTCCAAACGCATCGTGCTTTGCGGCGGTACTGGCTGTGCAAAGGTTTTTTCCAGCCGTTTTGACATTCCCTTCAACAACGGCTGTCCCGTGCCGGAGGCAGTTGTTGAGGTCGTCGATCCGATGCTCCTTGCCGCAAAGGTGCAGGAGGTCTGTGCCTGCTGTCCCGCCGACCCGGTGCTGGCTGACATCCCGCCGCGGATCAGCGAACTGTTTGACGGTCAACTTGTCGTCAACGGCGAGACAAAGCGGCTGTATGTGTCGCTGGGGCAGTTTTCCACCGTCCGTTTGGAGCGTGAAACGCAGTTGACGGTCCCCGTGTTTGACTATGCCGTGCCGAGCAAGGAATGCTGTGACGAGCCGGGCTGTGAGGAAACGCCCTGCGAGACCTTCTCCCGCATCGACTTCCCCGTGGATGCGTTTTTCCCCTGCCGCAGAAGCCACCCTGCACAGGAAGCATCCTGTGGGAGTGAAAGTCCCGCCGCATCGATCCAGCCGAGAAATCCCGCCAGATCCGGCGGATGACAAAGTAACCGCACCGAAAGCACTTGCCTTCGGTGCGGTTTTTTTCAGCCAAACAAACGCTGTTGGATCTCTTTTCTTTGGTCTTCGGTAAAGGTCACCGGGTCGCCGCTGATATGGTCGATAAAACTCAGATACGGACGGATCGGGTATTGTGTCAAAATCAGCCTCATCTCTTCCAAGGTGACCGGGTGCAATGCGTTGAGTTCTCCGTCAAATCGCGCCCGTACCGTACTCGGCAGCAGACCGCAGAAGAATTCTTCATCCGTTTGCCAGACATACAGGTCAAGTCCCATATCCGTCGGAAGATATTGGTAGAAATTGCCGCCCGACAGCGTCATTCCCTCTACCTGAAACAGTCCCCCGGACAAAGTGGCCGAATGCCGCGATGTTTGATCGCTGCTTTGCAGAAATATTTTTCCGTTTTCTTCCGTCAGCGTGTATTGTTTACGGTCTTCCGGCACGATCACTGTCGTACCGTCTGCGACCGGTGTCCCGTCCGTTATTTCATACGCCGTGAGCCTCAGAGAATCAATTCCGGAGGTTGGTCCGGAGCAGAGTTCCACAAACTCCGTCCTGCCGTCCGCATCCGCATCGGTGCAGATCCACTCGCCGCCGGACAGTGCCAATGCACCGTTTCGGGCAACCAAAAAGGATCTGACATAATACTCCGAAGATCCGTCCGATACAGGAAGCAGAGCCAGAAAACGCTGGGCACCGAGAGCATCGTACAGCCTGTCCGGGGTTTGCTCCATCGCAAATACACTGCCGAAGAAATCGCTCCTCGCCAAAAGAGGTTTCAACGCATCGGCCGTCACACCGCCGGTTGTCTTTCTCTCATTTTCAATGTGCAGGCTGCACTGTCCGTCTGCGTCCGTGCTGTCCCAAAGCGTGACGAGCACACCGCCGCCGAAAAGGTATTTTACCCAGTCACTCCCGACATAGGAAAAACCCAGTCGACAAAGGCTGTCAATATATGTCTGCAAATCCTCCGGCGACACATCGCAATAGGACAGGCTGTCCGAAGCGGGATCCGAGCGGGTAAAATCAGGCAGGGGAAAATCGCCGACATAAGGAGCATCAACCGTTTCCGCATTTTCCAGTGTCGGAAGCGTTATGTCGGGCTGCTTCGGCATCGTAGGCGTGACCGTACAGCCGCAAAGTAAAAATATGACCGCAAGCAGCAATGCAAACCGTTTCAAGCGAATACTTCCCTTTTTTATTTTTTGTAAGCAAAGGGGTGAAATAGCGTACCGAAAACATTTTTCCCGGATCTCATCATCATTTTGATGCTGAAATACTCCCCGAAATGCAGTTTTGGTTGGGCAATTTGGCAATATGCAAAACCGGCAGTCTTCTGACGAAAACTGCCGGTCCGTGGTGCGGGAGATGGGACTTGAACCCACACGTCTAAGGTAGGACACAGGCACCTCAAGCCTGCCTGTCTGCCGATTCCAGCACTCCCGCATAGCGTTCTCACAACGCTAGGTTATTATATAGAATCCGTTTGCATTTGTCAACAGTTTTTTGCGGGAATTCTGATTTTTCAACGAATCCATAATGATTTCACAGAATGCACTATCCGAGGAATGTCGACAAAGCGGAATTTAGTATCCCATTTATGTGTCATCCTGAGGAGCGGAGCGACGAAGGATCTCGTTTCGTAATACGGTAGTAGATCCTTCGCTCCGCTCAGGATGACACTATAATTACTCAAGATGACACAGGACTATAAATTCCGACTTGGTGAGGTAATCATCGGACTGTAGGGCGCGGTCTTGACCGCGCCGCTTAAGCGGTCAAGACCGTTCCCTACGGTGATATGGGA
>R25__coassemble_1909_pt1 | contig 9879 bp, 9 predicted proteins | sample R25__metabat2_low_PE_026 | metagenome-assembled genome bin R25
ATATTTGGAAGTCAACTTCTCTTTTTATTGGGTCACATCAGTTTAACACATACATTTTTTCTGTTTTTTGAAAAGAAATTTTTGATTTCTCAAATGACCAGTTCAAACTCGCCGATGTCTGCACCGTCAAAATACCGATGCAGATCGTAGGGGGAATAAATGCCTCTGTCGGTCACGATACCGGAGATCAGTGACGGCGGGGTGATATCGAAGGAGGGGTAGTAGCCCCGGACACCGTCGGCGGCGGTTTTGACCCCCATTGCCTGCAAAACGAAATCGGGGTCACGCTGTTCGATACGGATGGCATCTTTGGTCGGATGCCCTGCATCGGGAACGCCGGAGACAAAAAACGGAATGCCCATATACTTTGCGGCAATGGCGATCTGGAAGGTGCCGATCTTGTTGACCACATAGCCGTCCAGACAGATGGCATCTGCCGCACAGGTGAAGACATCGATGCCTTCTTTCTGCATCACATAAGCCGGCATATTGTCCGTGATGACCGTGGTGTCAAAGCCCATCTGCGAGCAGACCGTGGCAGTCAGCCGCGCACCCTGAAAATAGGGTCTGGTCTCGGGACAGAATATTTTCAGATCTTTCCCACGGCTTTTGGCCTCCCGCAGCATCATACCGACGATGGTCTCGCCAAAGCACTGGGTCATGATCTTGCCATTGTCCGGGAACATATCGACAAGATAGGATGCGACCTGCGCGACCTTACTGTAGCGGCGGTCATTGGTGCGGATGAGGTGTGCAACGATGGCTTCATCGGTGCGTGTTCCTGCTTCCAAAGCCACTCTTGCCGCCTCCAAACAGCCGCCGGTGATGCGGGCATAGCGGGCGACCGTGGTCGGGCGGGAATGGGAGATGGTATAAGAGGCTTTTTCCAGAAATTCGATCTGCTGCTGCTTCGGCAGATCGCGGCATTCATACGCCGCCAGTGCCATACCTGCGGCACAGGCGGTGAAGGGACCGCAGCTCTGCGTCACCATATCGGTGATCGCCTGCGCGACCTCCTGATGGGTCTTACAGATCACAAATTCGACCTTGCGCGGATAGACCCGGCGGTCTAAAATGCGCACCTCGCCGTTTTCGTACCACGCAATATTTTCGTATTGCAGCATAAAGGCAAGGTCGTGGTCAGCGCGTTTGATCATAAGTACAACTCCTTTAATGCCTCGCGGGACTCCGCCTTGATTCTCTCCGCATCCAGCGTCTTGAATTCGCCGTTTTCATAGAGGACCCTGCCGTCGACCATTGTCATACATACATCGCTGTCCTGCACGGCGTAGGCGATCATAGCGGGATAGTCCAGTGCGGGGATCAAATGCGGCTTGTCAAAGTCAATGGCAACGAGGTCCGCCTTTTTGCCGACCTGCAGATTGCCGGTGTCATCCCGCCCCTGCGCCTGTGCGCCGTTGAGGGTCGCCATTTTCAAAAGGTCACCGGGCTTGACGATCGTGGGGTCATTGTGATATCCGTTGTGGATGATGGAGGCAAGGTGCAGTTCCTCCAGCATATTGAGGTTGTTGTTGGAGGCGGCACCGTCTGTGCCGAGCGTGACATTGAGCCCGCAGTCGAGCATTTTCTGCACTGGGGCAAAGCCACTGCCGATCTTCATATTGCTGGACGGACAGTGGACGGGGCTGACTCCGCGTGCTTTCAGAAGGTCGATATCGGAATCCGAGACCCAGACGCAGTGTGCGGCGATCACGGGGTTGTCAAAGGTGCCGAGACTGTCAAACAACTCTGCCGGAGTCTTGCCGAACTTTGCGATGCACTCCTCGTGCTCCCGCTTTGTCTCGGACAGATGCAGCTGCATTCTCGCACCCTTTCCCTTGCAGGCAGCGGAATATTCCCGGATATTCTCGGGTGTGTTGGTGTATTCCGCGTGGATGCAAAGTTCAATACGCACTCTGCCGTCTGCGGCATTGTGGTATTCGTCAAACAGAGCGATGCCGTCCCTGCATTCGGCGTTGTCCTTGTATTTCACATCGGGATAACCCATCGTGGAGCGGCAGATATTGGCTTTGATGCCGGAGTCGATGACCGCCTCCACGGTGTTGCGGTTGAAGTAGTACATATCGGAATAGGAGGTGATGCCGCAGGCAAGCATTTCCAGAATGGAGAGATAACTCGCGGTCTTGATGCCCTTTTCCGTCCACTTTGCCTCCGTGGGAAATATGAAATCGGTCAGCCAGTCCTGCAAGTTGAGGTCGGAGCCGATGCCGCGCAGAAAAACCATCGGGCTGTGGCAGTGGCAGTTGATGAGACCGGGGATCAGCAGTTTGCCGGACAGTGACTTTTCTTCGTCATAGCGATCCAGCGGACGCACCTCGGACAGCCAGCAGATCGTGTCACCGTCTATGCCGAGATAGGCATTTTTCAGCGTTTTCCATGCATTGTTTTCATAGGTCAGGATATCGCAGTCCTTCAAAAGAAGTTTCATACGGTCATCTCCATCTCCGTGTTGTTGTGTCTTTCATAAGAAAGACGCGAAAATCTCTTCCGCGTCTTTCCGAATTGACAGTTTTCGCTCTCCGCAAAATTATACCAGTCTCAGAGCGGCTTGTCAATTTTTATACGGACTTTTTAACAAAAAAAGTCGAATATTTTTTTGCTTTTTACGGAGAATGCACAAAAAGTCAGTCAAACACGGTTTTGATCAGTGCGTTCATTTCCTGCCATGCGGGATGATCGGACAGTTCCCGTGTCGCATCCGCGATGGCAGCATAATACCATTTGTGCTGATTTTTGTCTTTCATATGGAACCGCTCCCATACCGCATCTCCAAGTGCTGCCGCATCGCGGCTGATCTCGCGCAGATTGGACAGTTTGTCTCCGACGGTCAGCATCTTTTCGGCAAGATCCGCTGTCTGTTGCAGGCGCAAAACGGTTTCCTCCTTGCGGATCCGCCAAGTCTCTGCGGCAGGCAGTTCCGGACGCTTATTCTCGCTTTCCGCCGCAACGAACTGTGCCACACGGGCACCGAACCGCTCCTCGATTTCCGAAAGCGTTGTCGGCGTGTCCTCCACAACATCGTGAAGCACTGCCGCCGCCAGCACCGCAAGGTCATCCGTCATCGTTGCAACGATCACCGCCGCCTCCATCGGGTGCGTGATATAAGGAGTCTGCGTTCCCTTGCGGAGCATCCCGGAATGCCGCTCCGTCGCAAAAATACACGCCTGCTCAAATATGTTCATTGCAACACCTCCGAACTTTCTGATTGTATTATAACTTTCCGAACGCACGGTGTCAACCGCGTACACAAAAGTATGTTGCGCCGTTCTCCTGCACGCCGCACCAAAGATTTGTCGTTGCGAGGGCGCTTGCGCCCGCGGCAATCTGTCCCTTGCAGGTTTTGAAAGATCCTGTTGCTTTGCAAAAACCGGAAGAACAGGTTTTTTGCCACAGGTTCAAAGGTTCCGAAACAAGATAGGGACAGATCCCCACGACCGGTGTGCGCACCAGTCTCGGGATGACACGCCTTTGGTGCGGTGCGTTTTTAGTGTCACCCTGAGCGCAGCGAAGGGTCTGCTTCCGATGATCGAGAGCAGATCTTTCGTCGTTTCACTCCCCGGGATGACACACAAACGGTGAAAAAAGAAAAATCGACAACTTTCTGTCGAAACTTGTCGATTTTCTGGAGGTGACACCCAGATTTGAACTGGGGAATGACGGTTTTGCAGACCGTTGCCTTACCACTTGGCTATGTCACCGAGGTGTTCCTCTTTGCTACGGGGGTGATTATACAACACATTTCGGTTCAAGTCAATACAAATTTTCCAAAATTGCCGCAAATGCCGCCGCACACAGGGAAATTGTCCTTGTATTCCCTCCGGCACCGTGATAATATGAACACAGAAATATCGGTCCGCAGGCGCATCAATGGGTCTTGCACGGCAGACCCTGAGGCTTGCTTCTGCGGTTGTTTCCGAATCCGGGAGGTCCCTTATGAAATCGCTCCGTATCCACGCATCGACCGAATATGAAGTGCAGGTCGGGTGCGGTCTGCTCGCACAACTTGGCGGTCTTGCCCGGTCTGTCAATGCAGGCACCCGCGCGCTGATCGTCACAGAACCCGTTGTCCGAACGCTGTATGCAGACCGTGCGGCAGAGCAGCTGGCACAGGCAGGCTACCGGGTGCAGACCGTCACCGTTCCTTCGGGAGAGTGTGCAAAAACGGCGGAGGTGTGGCTTTCTGTCATCCACTGTCTCGCAGAGCATTCGTTTTCCCGTGCAGACCTGATCGTTGCCGTCGGCGGCGGGACGGTCAGCGATCTTGCGGGCTTCTGTGCCGCCTGCTATCTGCGCGGCATCGACTGGCTTGCCGTCCCGACGACCCTGCTCGCGGCGGTGGATGCTTCTGTCGGCGGGAAGACCGGGATCGATCTGCCGCAGGGGAAAAACCTGATCGGGACATTTTATCCGCCGCGTATGATCCTCTGCGACCCCGACACGCTGAACACCCTGCCGCAGAGTGTTCTGTCCGACGGGCTTGCGGAGGTCATCAAATACGGTATGATCGCGGATGCGGAACTGTTGACCTTACTGCATAACGATCTTATGCCGCAGATGGAGGAAATCGTCTGCCGCTGTATTGCCATAAAGCGTGATCTGGTCGAACAGGACGAGCGGGACAACGGCATCCGCAGACTGCTCAACTTCGGGCACACTGTCGGTCACGCGATCGAAGTCTGCAGTGCCTATCGCATTTCCCACGGCAAAGCCGTCGCCATCGGAATGGCGGCGATGACAAAACTCTCCGAACACTGCGGTTTCTGTACCGACGGCATATATCAGGAGTTATACGATCTTCTGACCGACTGCGGCCTGCCGACCGCGCTTCCTTTCTCTGCAAAGGAACTGTGGCAAGCGGCACTTGCCGACAAAAAACGGCAGGAAGATACGATCTGCCTGGTGCTTCCGGTGCGGCGGGGACAATGCCTGATCCGTCCGTTCTCTACGGAGGACTTCCGGTCGATGCTGGAGATCTGTGAAACGCTATGATAAAAACACTGACACCCAAAACCGCTGCCGGCACTGTGCAGGCAGTCAGTTCCAAATCGTTTTTGCACCGGGCACTGATCTGTGCCGCGCTTTGCGCAGGAACGACGGATATCCTTTGCGGAGAGGTAGGGGAGGATGTGCTTGCCACGGCGGACTGCCTGACCCGGCTCGGCGCACGGCTCACGCGTACACGGGAGGGCTTTTCCGTGTGCGGCGGTCTGCGTGAAGACTCTGCCGTGCTGTTCTGCCGGGAAAGCGGCTCGACCCTCCGATTTCTGCTCCCCGTGACGGCGGCACTGGGGATCCCTGCGGAGTTTATCTGCGAAAATTCTCTGCTTGCCCGTCCGACGGAGCCGCTTCTGTCCGCGATGGAGGCAAACGGATGCCGAATCACCAAAACCGCGACCGGTCTTACCTGCGAGGGTCAACTCCGACCGGGCTGTTATCGGATTTCCGGAAAAGTATCTTCTCAATATCTTTCCGGACTGCTGCTGGCACTGCCGCTGCTTTCCGCAGACAGTAAGATCGTCCCGACAGAGCCTTTGTCCTCTGCGCCCTATGTGCGGTTGACCCGTGCGGTACAGGCATTGTTCGGTGTGTATTCCTCCGAAGAGTTCTCCGTCTGCGGAAGACAGCACTATCAAAGTGCTCCGATGCTGACCGCCGAGGGAGACTGGTCGGGTGCCGCACCGTTTTTGTGTGCCGGTGCATTTTCCGACAGGGGAGTGACCGTCAACGGTCTGTCTGCCGATTCCGTACAGGGCGACCGGGCGATCACGGAACTGCTGTCCCGGTTCGGCGCAAGGGTCACGGCAACAGATCGCGCTGTGACCGTGCGGCGCGGAGATCTTCGCGGACTTGAAATAAATGCCGCCGATATTCCCGATCTGGTGCCGCTTCTGGCACTTCTGGGTGCCTGTGCCGAGGGGGAGACTGTCATCTGCGGTGCAGGCAGACTGCGCAAGAAGGAATCCGACCGACTGCAGACGACCGCACAGGTGCTCAACACACTGGGAGCAAGGGTCACGGTACTGCCGGACGGTCTGCACATCCTCGGCACCACCCGCCTGACCGGCGGCGCGGTGTCCGCCTGCGGCGATCATCGGATCGCAATGCTGGCGGCAGTCGCATCTTTTGCGTGTGTATCGCCGGTACAGATCGACGGCGCGGAAGCCGTCGGAAAATCCTATCCGTCATTTTTTGAAGATCTTGCAAGGATCAGCAGGTGAAACTATGGCATATTATCGTGGAACGGCACTGCGGCTTTCCGTATTCGGAGAGTCCCGTGCAGACAGTGTCGGATTTTGCTTGGAGGGACTGCCGGCAGGGCTTTCGGTCGATCTTTCCGCGCTTCAGCGGTTTTTAGACCGCCGTGCTCCCGGGCGCAATGTCTGGTCGAGTGCGCGGAAGGAACCGGATCAGCCGCAGTTTCTTTCCGGACTGTCCGGGGGCGTGACGACGGCGGAGCCGCTGACCGTTTTGCTTGCAAATACGGATGCGGCACCGGAGCCGCCGCGTACCGTTCTGCGTCCGGGACACGCAGACTGGCCTGCCTATCTCAAATACGGAGAGATCCCCGTCGGAGGCGGAAAGTTCTCCGGCAGGCTGACCGCACCGCTCTGTGCCGCAGGCGGCATTTGCCTGCAATTTCTGCACCGTTGCGGCATTGAGATCGGCGCACACATCCTGTCGGTCGCAGAGATCGGGGATGCCGCTTTTGATCCGATGGCACCGGAACTTTCCGCACTCAGCGGAAAAGACTTTCCCGTGCTGGACGATGCCGCAGGCGAAAAAATCAAGCAGATCATCGCACAAGCCAAAAACGCCGGGGACTCTGTCGGCGGCACGGTCGAATGCGCTGTCACCGGTCTGCCCGCAGGGCTGGGCGATCACCTTTGGGACGGGATGGAAAGTCGGCTTGCACCGCTGTTGTTCGGCATTCCCGGTGTCCGGGGACTTTCCTTCGGAAATGGCTTTGCCGCCGCAGGACTGCGCGGCTCCGAAAACAATGACCCGTTCTGCATCAAGGACGGCACCGTCTGCGCACAGTCGAACCGCCACGGCGGGATCCTCGGCGGGATGACGACCGGACTGCCTCTGCTGTTTACCGTCGCGTTTAAGCCGACACCCTCCATCGGAGCGGTGCAGAAGAGCGTGGATATTGCCGCGATGACGGAAACGACAGTCTCTGTCTGCGGAAGAAACGATCCGTGTATTGTCCCGCGTGCCGTGCCGGTAGTCGAAGCCGCCGCCGCGATCGTACTTTTTGACATTCTATGTCCGTCTCCGGACGATTTTTGACCGATAAGGAGCATCTTATGAAACAGATCCTTTCCGCTCTGCTGGATCGCCTTTCGGCAGGACAATCCGCTGTGCTTTGCAGTATTCTCGCAAGTTCCGGCTCGTCTCCCCGCGGCGCAGGCGCAAAAATGGCAGTGTTCTCCGACGGCTCGACGCTCGGCACGGTCGGCGGCGGTGCGGTGGAACAGATCGCCGCAAAACAGGCAATGGATGCCCTGCAAAGCGGCTGTTCGTCCCTGTGCGCTTTTGATCTTTCTCCCGATCAGATCCACAGCATCGGGATGGTCTGCGGCGGCGCGGTCACAGTCTACTATCAGTACCTTTCCCCCGAGGATCAAAAGACGGTGCAGACTCTGCAAAAATGGCACGATGCTTTAACACAGGAGCGCGGTGCATGGCTGTATATGGAACTTTCCGGCCCCGGTGTTTCCGAATTCTCCGTCTTTTTTGACAGCGAACTTCCCGAAGACAGATCGTATTTATTTACCGCAAAAGCCCTTTTCACAGGCAGCGACCCGTGTATCTATACCGAACCGATCTCCCGTCCCGGACGGGTCTGGATCTTCGGCGGCGGACACATCGGTACGGCACTGGTTCCCGTCCTTGCCTCGGTCGATTTTCGGGTGTGCGTCTATGATGACCGCCCGGAATTTGCTGTGCAGGAACGCTATCCCGCCGCATCCTCCGTCGTCTGCGGAGACTTTGAGAACATCGGCATTGACCTTTCGGCGGACGACTGCGCCGTCATTATGACACCCGGTCATCAGGCAGATCTTTCCGTGCTCACACAGGTACTGCGCACCGATGCCGGTTATATCGGCTGTATCGGGAGCAAAAAGAAGGTCGAACACACAAACGAAGTTCTGCGGAAAGCAGGCTTTTCCGATGCGGACCTTGCCCGCATCCATTCTCCCATCGGGCTCAAGATATATGCAGAGACACCTGCGGAGATCGCCGTCAGCATTGCCGCCGAACTGATCCGTCACAGAAAGGAAACGCTATGATCCTGACTTGGGATAAGGCACGGCTCGGATTTATGGAGGATGCAAGCACCTACGCTCCCGGCTATTATGCCGCGCTGTGGGAGGCCATCTCGCGCCTGCTCCCGTCCGTTCCCCAAAGCATCTGCGATGCAGGGTGCGGTGCGGGGTATCTGAGTATGGAGATGGCAAAGCACTGCCGGAGGGTCACGGCAGTCGACCGGTCTGCCGATGCAACGGCATTTTTGCAGGAAAAAGCCGCCGGGATCGACAATCTGACCGTAAGGACCGGGGACATCACATCCCTGCCTCCGGAAACGCCCTATGATACGATGGTCTTCTGCTATTTCGGCAGGACACCGGATGTTTTGCGCATTGCAAAAGCGCAGTGCCGAGGCACCCTTGTCATCGTGACCCGGGACTATTCGCACCATCGGTTCTCCCTGCATCCGACCGTCTTTGACCGAGACACGGTGGACTCCTGCCGCAGTGCTCTGGAACAGGCGGGTCTGTCCTATCACTTTGCCCCCTATGCGGCAGAATTCGGTCAGCCGTTCCGCTCCCTGGATGCGGCAGTCGAATTCTTTTCGCTTTACGGGCAGGAGCCGGTCCGTGTGCAGGAACTTCTGCCGAAACTGCAAAAAACAGACAGCACGGAGTTCCCGTACTATTTCCCGACCGTCAAAAAAATGGGGATATTCACCGTGCGGATATAGATGCGGAAATATTACCCGCATAGCACCAGCCGCGGGACACACCAAAAACAAAGGGAGTTACGCGGCGGGGTTTTTTTATAGGTTTGCCAGTTTATTTTTTTTTTTTTTTAGGAGGGGGGGTTTTTTCTTTGTTTTGTGATTTTTATTTATGTGCTTGGACAGGATCAGCAGATAGAACAGATACAGGATGCCGTAGATCACGACGGTGCCGATCAGTTCGTCATCCTTTACATAAAAACAGCAGACGATCCCCGCGGCAAGCAGAATGCCGCAGATGACGGCGATAATTCTCCGAACGGTGTTGCTCCTCATAACTTATGCGGGAAGGAAGCCTGCCATACCGCTTTGCAGAGCCGCAAGCAGGGCGTTGGCTTCGTCCCAGTCCTTTCCGATGGCGGTGTAGTACAGTTTGATCTTCGGCTCCGTGCCGGAGGGACGGACGATGATCTTGCCTTTTTCGCCCAGTTCCATCGTGAAGACATTGGACTTCGGCAGGTCGATCGGTTCCGTCTTGCCGCATTTCAGACATTTGTAAGCAGAGGACTGATAATCTGCCGTTGCCGTCACCGCACAGCCTGCGATCTCGGCGGGAGTATGCTCACGGATGGATGCCATAAAGGCCTTGGATACCTCGTTTGCCGTGATGCCCTGCAGTTCGATGCTCTGCACCTTGGCGGCATAACAGCCGAATTTTGCATAGAGGCTGTCCAGATAGTCCACCAGATCCATCCCGTTCTTCTTTGCCCACGCCGCCGCCTCACAGACCAGCATCGAAGCCACGACCGCATCCTTGTCTCTGGCATAGCTGCCCTTGAGGTAGACGCAGCTTTCCTCAAACCCAAAAACATATCGGACTTCATCACCCAGACCCA
>R25__coassemble_1928_pt1 | contig 9834 bp, 5 predicted proteins | sample R25__metabat2_low_PE_026 | metagenome-assembled genome bin R25
AGTTCTAAAAAAGTGGTGGGTCTCGTAAAATGAGACTCACCACTATTTTTCTGCTATTTTGCAGCCTGTGGATAACTTTTCGCCGTTTTTGCGCACACTAACCGCACCTGTGGAAAAAATCTCTCCGCAGGTGTTCTTTTTCATCTTCTTTTCAGGCTGCTCTTTGTGCCGCCATTTGTTTCAGATGGTATTTATGCAGGTTAAAACCGCAGGATATTAAGCCAAGCTCCAAAAGTACGCTGTTTATGCCCCTGCGGTAGATCCTTTTGTACCCTCTGTTCCACTTGATTCCGCTGTATGTGCCCTCTGCCTGAATGCTCCGGTTCATCCGCAGCAGTGCTCCGTGGATGCAATTCAGATTTGCAAGGACTTCCTTGTGAACGGATGTCAGTTCTTCATTTATGCGCACAATCCGGTTTCCTTTTGACTTGTGGCATTTTTCCCGGTAAGGACAGCCTGTGCAGTCCTCGCATTGGTAATATTCCTCTGTCCTGCCGTATTCGTTTCCTTTTATTGGTGCAGTCCTCAAAAAGAAGAACCGCTTTTGATTCGGGCAGATCAAATGCCCGTCCTCGTCATATCGGAAATTGCACGCACGGAACGGATCGTCACGGTAGGCTTCATCCTTGCTTTCTTTTTCGTACATGGTAAACTTCATGTATTTCTCCTTTTCGGTGGAGCGCGGGTGCAGCCGCAGGTTCGACGCTTATTTTTTGCAACAGTTGGTGCGCCATTTTTTAAAAAACAACGGGTGCTGTCACAAAAACATTTGATACAGCACCCTGCCGATTTTTTACGGGCATCCGCCCGTGGGAACGGTTTGCTTATTCAGCGTAGATGAAGAAGTACAGCACTGTGCCAGCATCTGCGGAAACGCCGAAGTTTCCGTCGGCAAAGGTCAGATAACGACCGTTGTCACCGGTGCAGGCATACAGCGTGAAGCCGTTGCCGGATTTTGCAAAGGTCAGGATACCGTTCTGCGCATTGGCGGCAACACGGATCTTGGAGCTGTTCAGGTGCAGATAGGTCTCGGCACCGACGGGCTGCATCGCAACGCCTTCATAGCTGCTGTACTTTGCATTGACCAGATTCCACGCGATGTTTGCATCGGAGGAGGTGATGACACCGTCAGTCACGGTCACGGTCTGTCCTGCGGACTTGGCGGCATTGACATCGGTGCAGGTCAGCGCATAGTAGGTGTCGCCGTCCTTGGCACAGACGATGAACTTGTCACCGACTTCGGGAGCCGTGGAGGACAGGACATAGCCGGTCTTCTCGCCGTCGTCTGCCTTGTCACCGAGGTTTGCCTTGAGAGCCGCGATCTCGGCATCGGACAGACCAATGCCCTTGATGTAGGCTTCCGCACCTGCGGCAAGGTCTGCCGTGGACAGATTCGCCACACCGAAAGCGGTGGAGAGGGTCTTGATGATGTTGGAGTTTGCGATGGGCGCATATCTTGCATCGTCCGTGGTCACGCCGTAGTAGTTGTAGTAGGTGACCATGTAGTCTGCAACGACCTCGTCATAGGTCGCGCCCATCAGGCATTCGAGCAGTGCGGAGACAAAGCCCGCACGGTCCTTGCCCTCGGAGCAGTGGACATAGTAGGTACCTTCGTTCTCGGCGAAGAATCTCAGACCTTCTGCCAGACCGGACTGGAAGTCCGCTGCGGTGAAGTCCACACCGAGGTTGAGGTAAATGACATTCTGCTCGGAGTAGTAGGATTCACCGAAGCCTTCATAGCCCTCTGCGATCTCCTGGGAGTCCGCGAGGTTCATGATGACATCCACGCCGGCAGCCTCGATGGCGGCATCCGCATAGGTGTTTCTGCCGATCTCGGGGTTGATGGGGCTGGAGCCGCGGTACAGGTGATCGCCCATACCGGTAGTGGTGATCTGACGGAAGTTTGCAAACTCCGCGTCGGTCAGTGCTTCGTAATCCTCACGGTTGTTGGTTCTGGAAAGACGGTGCATGGCAAGTTCTGCTGCATAGCCCTGTGCTTCCTTCAGCTCAAAGGTAATCTCCACGGGGAAGGTCACGCCTTCCTTCGGGGTGATGTTGTAGCTGCCGGTTTCGGGATCCTTGACAATGTCGACCAGACCGTAGGTGGAGCCGAAGTTGCCCATATTGATGGCAAATTCGATATAGCCGCCTGCGTTGATCTTGATCATCGCAGAGCCGGAGTCCACATCGGAATAGTTGGTGCCGACAGGCAGGTCGATCTCCTGATCAAGGAACTTGACGGTGACGATGTCGCCTTCCTTGAAGCCGAAGCCGTTGTCGTCGGTGCCGGTGAAGTGTGCCTCGGTGCAGTCACAGTAGGTGTTGCCGTACTTGGTGAACCACACATTGAGCGTGGTGCCGCCGATGATGACCTTGCGATCCCATTCCTCGGTGACTTCCTTGGGGATGATGGTGATTCTGCCCTGCGGCTCTGCGTACAGAGCGGCGGGAATCACGCCGTCCAGTTTTTCGGTGATGTAATCCATCACGACTGCGTCAAGGGTGTAGCCGGTGTCGAACTGGGAGGAGGCTGCCGCAAAGGCGTAGTAGGTGTCGCCGCCGCCTGCGCAGAAGTCATTGGTGACAACTGCATACTTGGCTGTGGGATCGAATGCCTTGCCGTTGATCTCGTCGATGGTGACACGGTTGATGGATGCAGGTCCGTAGTAGGTGGAGCCGGGATAGGTCTCGGCATTTGCGTCATAGTCCTTGTTCAGGTCAAGGGTAAATTTCATGCCTGCGATCTGCGGGAAGCCGCCGACGGATGCGGGCGTGCAGAAGGTGGAGGCTTCGAGTGCTTCGAGCAGCTCTGCGCCGGTGACATAGACAACGGTCGCGGTGTTGCCGAAGGGCAGCACGGTCAAAACATCATTCTTGGTCACATCGCCCTTGGCGATCCATGCACGGATGCCGCCGCCGTTGGTGATGGCAACGATGTTCTCAGCAGGAACCTCGGTGATGGAGCCGGGGTTCTTTTCGGTGACATACCAGATCATCGCGTCGGTGATCATATCGCCGTTGTTGGTCTCGGAGTCACGGTTGCCGTTGGGGGCCTTGTCGCCGTTGAGGTCGACCTCGGAGGTGGCAAAGACCTTGCCGTACTCCTCGGTGATGGCGGTGATGATCCCCTGTGCAGCCGCGGTGACACCTGCGTCTGCCGGGGAATCCTCGCTGATGGGGATCAGATAGTTGTCTTCGATCGCCTTGGTCTCGTTGTCGATCACAATGACGCCGACATTGGCAAAGGTGTTGCCGGTGGACTGGATGGGCTCGCCGTTCTTGCCGGCTTCCATCACGGTGTGGGAGTGACCGTCGATGATGAAGTCCAGGCCTTCGACATTGTTGTACAGATCATAGGAGGTGTAGGGTGCAGAGCCTTCGTCCACGCCGAGATGTGCCAGCGCAATGACGATATCCGCACCGACAGCCTTGGCATCCCCTGCCTGCAGTCCCGCTTCTTCCCAAAGAGTGGGCTCAGTATCGTTGGTAAGGAAGGTCAGTCCCTGAATGAGTGCGGGGTTCGCCTTGGTCTGTGCTTCGGGCGTTTCCAGACCGAGGAACGCGATCTTCACGCCGCCCTTTTCAATGATGAAGTACGGAGCATAGATGGACTGACCGTCCTTCATCACATCCGCGCAGACGACCTTGAAGGTTGCCTCGGAGAGGTTTTCCGCAAGCTGCGCATAGCCATAGTCAAATTCGTGATTGCCGAGGGTGGCAACATCGTAGCCGACCAGATTCATCATATCCACGGCGTTCTTGCCCTTGGACAAAGAAACATAAGTGGTGCCCTGAGAGTAGTCGCCTGCGTCGGCAAGGATGACCTCTGCGCCCTTGGCTTCGTAGTCCGCCTTGAGTGCCGCGATGTTGGCATAGCCTGCGATCGCGCCGTGGACATCGTTGGTGTGCAGGATGACGGTTTTGCCGGTCAGATCCTCTTCAACAGGAGCGGTCTTGATGGTGATTCTGCCCTGCGGCTCGGCATAGTCTTCGCCGATCACGCCGCCGAGTTTCTTCTCCACATAGTCCATCACGACGGCGTCCAGCGTGACACCGGTATCGAACTGTGCAGAGGCTGCCGCAAAGGCATAGTAGGTGTCGCCGCCGCCTGCGCAGAAGTCGTTGGTGATGACTGCGTACTTGGCTGCGGGATCAAACGGCTGACCGTTGATCTCGTCGATGGTGACACGGTTGATGGACTTCGGCCCATAATAGGTGGAGCCGGGATAGGTCTCTTCGTTTGCGTCGTATTCCTTGGTGGTATCAATGGTGAACTTGATGCCTGCGACCTGCGGGAAGCCGCCGACAGCGGTGGGTGTGCAGTAGGTGGAGGCTTCCAGAGCTTCCAGCAGTTCTGCACCGGTGACATAGACGACGGTCGCGGTGTTACCGAAGGGCAACACGGTGAGAATGTCGTTCTTGGTCACATCGCCCTTGTGGATCCATGCACGGATACCGCCGCCGTTGGTGATGGCAACGATGTTTTCAGCGGAGACACCGTCGATGGAGCCGGGCTGATACTCGGTCAGATACCAGACCATGGCATCGGTGATGAAGTCGCCGTTGTTGGTCTCGGAGTCGCGGTTGCCGTTGGGAGCCTTGTCGCCGTTGAGGTCAACAAGGGATTCCGCAAACTTCTTGCCGTATTCTTCGTTGACAGCGTCAATGATCTCCTTTGCGGCTGCGGAAACAGCCTCGTCCGTTGCGGACTTGTCGGTGATCTCATACAGGAAGTTGTCTTCGATCGCCTTGGTCTCGTTGTCGATGACGATGACACCGATGTTGGCAAAGGCGGTGCCGGTGGACTGGATGGGTTCACCCTGCGGGCCGTTTTCCATCACGGTGTGGGAGTGGCCGTCGATCACAAAGTCGATGCCTTCCACTTCCTGAAGCATATCCACGGAACGGTAGGGCAGGGATTCGCCGTCCACACCGAGGTGGACAAGTGCGATCACGAGATCGGCACCGGCTTCCTTGGCGGCATCGACCTGTGCCTGGGTGTTGTCCCACAGGGTGGGATCGGTGCTGTCGGTCAGGAAGGTCAGACCCTGAATGAGCGTGGGATTTGCCTTGGTCTGCGCTTCGGGGGTCTCCAGACCGACGAATGCGATCTTCATACCGCCCTTTTCAATGACGGTGTAAGGATCGTAGATCGCCTCGCCGTCCTTCAGGACATCGGAGCAGGTGACGGCAAAGTCTGCGTCTTCGAGGTTGGCAAAGAGCTGTGCTGCGCCGTAGTCGAATTCGTGGTTGCCGAGGGTGGCAACATCGTAGCCGACAAGGTTCATCAGAGCCACGGCATTGGCACCCTTGGACAGGGAGACATAGGTGGTGCCCTGGCTGTAGTCACCTGCGTCGGCAAGGATGACTTCTGCGCCCGCTTCTTCGTAGCGAGCCTTCAGACCTGCCATATAGGTGTAGCCTTCGATCGCGCCGTGCACGTCGTTGGAGTGCAGGACAACGGTCTTGCCTGCCATATCGGGCAGGGGATCCTCTGCACCGACATACTCGTTGAAGTTTGCGAGGATGACAGCCAGTTCCGCACGGGTCAGTTCGTCGAGCGGAGCAAGCAGAGTGTCATTGCCGACCTTTTTGCCGGACAGGAAGCCCTCTGCGACTGCCCACTTCAGAGCATCGACTGCCCAGGTGTCTGCCTTGGCTTTGTCGGGGAACTTGTCCAGTTCTGCAGATGCGGAGGTGTCCTTGCCGGAGAGTTTTGCATAGGCAAGCAGGAACAGTGCGACCTGCTCACGGGTGACATTCTTGCCGACGCCGAACTTGCCGTCGCCGGTGCCGGAGGTGATGCCGTTGTCGACCGCCCACAGGATGGCACTGGTGTACCACTGGGCATCAGCAACATCGGTGAACTTGTCCGAATACTCTACTTCGGGCTTGCCTTCCAGAGCGTACAGGGTCTGTACGGTCTGTTCTCTTGTGACTTTACCCGTGGGGTTAAAGCCGGTGTCGGTACCGGACATCAGACCCTTGTCGTAGCAGTACTCAACAGCATTTTCAAACCATGAGCCTGCGGGGACATCGGGGAAGGTGCCGGCGAAAGCGGTGGGGACAATGCTCAGGAGCATCAGAACCGTGAGAAGGGTCGCGATGATCCGGCGTGTCAACTTTGCTTTCATGCTTTTTTATCCTTTGATTTTATTGTAAATTTTCTGGAGCATCGATAAAAATACGACACTCATTCAGCATAACTGTATTCTATCAAATAATGCGCCCATCTTCAAGCGGGTATTTCGTGGCAGATACTCCGAATACATAGAAAAATTAAGGAATTTTTTGTGAATTTTGGATAAAAACCGACCGTCGCCCGCCAATATGCTTTTTTTATTTGGAGATTTACGGAAAACAATACGATTTTTGCAGGAATAAAAAATCGGTACTTGACAAATGTTCCGTTCTGCGCTATAAGTGTATTAACACAAATAATACACTAGGCGATTACAAAAGTCGAACCGCAAAGCCTGACATTATGCAAGCCTTACCGTAGGGAACGGTCTTGACCGTTCCGAAAAACCGACCTGTTGCTTGTCGGCGGAACGCTCAAGAGTGTTCCCTACAGTGCGAAAATTCATCCGTAAAGCATCTCATAAATCCTCGATTTTTCAAGGTTTTCTGAGTTTTACAAGTAACTGCAAATAAAACACACTTAAAGGAGAAAGGAGGAATCGGTTTGTTTGTTCTGAATTACCGTGACCCGCGCCCCATCTATGAACAGCTCAAGGATAAGCTGCGGCGGCTGATCCTGTCCGGGGCGATCGCCCGGAACGAGAAACTCCCGTCCGTACGCGACCTTGCGGCGGAACTGTCCGTCAACCCCAACACCATCCAGCGCGCCTACCGTGAACTGGAAGCGGAGGGCTTCATCTACACCGTCTCCGGCAGAGGATCCTTTGCCGCCGAACTGACACAGGTGGATGACAGCCGCATCTGCACACTCAAGGAGCAGTTTTGCGCTGCCGCTTCCGAACTTTTGCAGCTCGGCATCGGCAGACAGACCCTGATCACTATGCTAGAGGAGGGAAATTATGATTGAAGTCAAGAATCTGACCAAGACCTTCGGCAGTTTCAAGGCACTGGACGATCTCACGCTGACGGTCCCGCACGGTGCCGTCTACGGTCTGGTGGGACCCAACGGTGCCGGAAAATCCACACTCATCCGGCATCTGACCGGCATCTTCCGTCCGGACAGCGGCGAGGTTTTGTATAACGGCGAGCCGGTCTATGAAAATGCCGAAATAAAATCCAAAATCGCCTATATCCCCGATGATGTATTCTATTACAGTTCCGCCAACCTCAGGGATATGGCAAACATCTATGCAGGACTGTACCCCCGCTTTGACAGAAAATTATACGGTTCTTTGCAGACGGTATTCAAACTCGGAGAAAAGCAGCAGATCCGCCGGATGTCCAAGGGAATGCAGAAGCAGGCGGCATTTATGCTCTCCATCAGCGCAAGACCCGATTTTCTCATTCTGGACGAGCCGGTGGACGGGCTGGATCCCGTGATGCGCCGTCAGGTATGGAGCCTCATTATGCAGGATGTGGCGGAGCACGGCACGACGGTGCTGGTGTCCTCCCACAATCTGCGCGAACTGGAGGATGTGTGCAGTTGTGTCGGCATTATGGAGCACGGCAGGCTGATGCTGGAGCGCGACCTGACCGAACTGCAGGAAAATCTGGTCAAAGTACAGGTCGTCTTTGACGAAAGAAACGGTGCGCCGGAGCAGCTCGATATTCTGCACGAGAGCAAAACCGGCAGAATCACGACCCTGATCGTCCGCGGGCAACAGGAGGAACTGTCGGAGAAATTCAGTGCCGTCAATCCGGTATTTTTCGATATGGTCCCGCTGACACTGGAGGAGATCTTTATTTATGAGATGGGAGGGAAGGACTATGAAGTTCAAAACATCGTTCTGTAATCCGCCGCTTCTCAAAAAGAACATCGGTCGCTTTGCCGTGATCTGGGGATTTTTCACTTTTACTCTGTTTATGAACTATCCCCTGATTCTTCTCAGCACACGCTCTGATTATGCCACCTCGGCGGATTGGCTGCAATTCATCCGCAGCCTGCTGACGGAGACCGGCTTCATCTTCGGCCTTTTTGTCAATCAGTTCTATGCGATCATCTGTGCCACTGCCTGCTTCGGCTATCTGCATAAGACGCGCAGCGCCTATATGATGCACGCCTTCCCGCTGACGAGAGACGGGCTTTTCAGCACCAACCTGATCTCCGGCCTGCTGTTCGGACTGGTGCCCTATGCGTTTATCGGACTGCTGAACCTGCTGATCACAGGTTCTGTCCACGGTGCGGCACCGATCGTTCTGAGCACACTGGCGTTCTGGGTGCTGGAGTATCTGTTCTTCTACGGGCTTGCGGTTTTGTGTATGGTGCTCACGGGCAAGACGGTCTTCGGTCTGCTGTGCTATTTTGCCCTCAACTATGTGTTTGTCCTGCTGGAACTTGTCCTGCGTATACTGGCGGAGCCTCTGCTGTTCGGTATCGCCGATTTCGATCTGGACGGACTGATCACGGAGCCGCTTTGCCCGACGGTCAAACTGATCGATCTTGCCGTCAACGAGTCTTCCTTCCCGCCCTCCGGGCGTTTTTTGGGGTATCTCGGAGCCATCGCGGGCGCGGGCATCGTGCTGATGCTCCTTGCGTGGGTGCTTTACCGCATCCGCCACATGGAAAATGCGGGTGAGGTCATCGCCTATCCGAGGCTCCGTCCGATCTTCCGCTATTTCTTCACTGTCTGCGTGTCTCTCGGGCTCGGGTTGATCCTTGCGGCGATCTGCGATTTTGACGCGCTTTCCGAGGGCAACGGCTTCGGTCTGCTGGTCTGCCTGCTGATCGCGGGCCTGATCGGCTACTTCGCCGCTGAAATGATGCTCAAGCGTACCCTGCGGGTGTTCGGCAAGAAGGCATTTGCAGGCTTCGGCATCTTTGCCGCTGTGGTGATCGCTCTGTTCTGCACTGTCCAGTTTGATGTATTCGGCATCGTCCACCGTGTTCCGGAGCCGGATACCGTGCAGTATGCGGAGCTTTCCACGAGTTCGTTCTATTACGGTGCCGAGAAGACGACCGTCCGCTTTGAGGACCCGAAGGATATTGAGACGGTCACCGAGCTGCATCGGGAGATCCTGACCAACTACGACACGGACACCTACGGAGACTCGGTGTATTTTACGCTGACCTACAAGCTCAAAAACGGCACAAAGCTCCGCAGGAATTACAGTGCCGGCTATGCACCGGAGGATGCCGCGGATACTCTGCGCGGGCTGATGGACACGCCCGAAAACATCCGCGCCTTCTACGATACGGAAAAACTCTCCAAGGCAACGGGTGCCGATGTCTGCTATACACCGTACTGGTCGGAGTACGGCTATCTGAATGCCGGGCAGATGCAGGAACTCACGGCGTGTCTGGAAAAGGACATCGATGCCGGCTGCATCCGCTTCTATGACGAGGTGTTTCAGGGAGACGGCGAAAACATTGCTCTGCAGCTGGCAGACCACAGTATGGTTTATATCCCCGTCAGTGCCGCGACCGCCTACGCATTTCTGACAGATGCCATCCCCGCCGTGGAGGACGGTGAGGAGATATATTATCGCTGAGCACACCGTGACACGCGAAAGGCTCCCTTGCCAAAGGGAACTGTCAGCGAAGTTGACTGGGGGATCATACGCTGCCGATGACTTCCGCATTTCCGTTCAACGGGCGGCAGAATCCCCCCGGCGCTCCTTTGTCGCGCCCACCCCCCTTTTTCTAAGGAACCTCTGAATAAATCGTCTGCGGCTGAACAGCGGATCTTTTGCCCC
>R25__coassemble_1932_pt1 | contig 9814 bp, 8 predicted proteins | sample R25__metabat2_low_PE_026 | metagenome-assembled genome bin R25
TTATAAATTGTCCAAGGTGCTTTTTGTTCATGTTTCACGTTGTTTAATTTTCAAGGTACACAGGCTTTGCAGCCTATATAAAATTCTCAGCAGTTTCATCGGTCGCCCTCAACCGCCGCGAACTTTGACATTATAGCACTGCGTTTTCCAAATGTCAACAGGAAATTTTCGATTTCTCAAAAATTTTTGCCGAACTTTGTTCAGTTTTCACAAACCGCATCCGCAATGCCTGTGTATATTAACAAAATTTCAAATCCTTGTCAACCCTTTTTTTCAATTTTTTCAAAGTTTTTTTCGTGCCCCAATCCCTTGTGTTATCAAGGGAAAAACGGCACAAAATATACCTGCTCCCAAGGAAAAAACTGCCGTGGGCAGAGCATCGGATGCCATTGCCGCAGACACCGCCCCTGCAAAAATCCACAGCATTGCCCGCGGACAACGCAGATAGAGCAGAATCTCTCTTGCGGTACACAGCACAAATCCGATCAGACAGAAAAAACCCGCAAGGCAAGCCGCCGAGATCAGGGCTTCCAGCCGCAAGACCGTTCCGAACAGCGACACGCTCCGCGCCAGCGTGTAAAAACTCATTTCCCGCGCGGCGATGGGCGCAGAAAGACAGCCTGCCGTTATGACAGAGGCTGCAAGGCTCAGGACGGCTCCTGCGATCAGCCACGGGACGGGGCTCGTGCCGTCCGGCTCTGTCCGATAGAACCGTATCAGCGTCGGAAGCGTCAATATCGGAAAGAAAAAAACTGCCTGAGATCCGGTGCCGGAAGATTCCAGCCACTCTATGCGCACCCGCGGAGCAGAAAGGAGCAGTACCGTCCCATACAGCACGGCAAGCAGAAGGAGCAAAACCGTCCCGCAGCGCACGACCGTACGGATGCCATCCTGTGCTGCCCACGCCGCCAAAGCCAGCACCGCAAGCCCTGTCAGCGGATATCCGGTCGTCTGCGGGAAGGACAGTGTGCTTTTGTCGGCAAGCCAGCCTGCCAGCCATATCAGCCAAGCGGCAAAAAGCAAGAGGATCGCCCTGCCCGCAGTGCCGTATACGGAAACCGTCAGTTCTGTGAGCGGTCTTTCCGATCTTGTACGATACAATATATAATAGTATATTGCGGCGCACAGCAGGGCAACCAGAACCCAACGCCAGTGCAGACGCGCTCCGAGCAGGGTCAGCGGCGCACCGAGTCCGACAAGTGCCGTGGCGGCAAGCTGTTTGAAGGTCAGGCAGTCACGCAACGATCCGGAACCCCCCGCCGACCGGCTGTACTGTCGGCACCTCCACTGTCTTTTTTGCCGCCAGTGCCGCCTTGACATCACCGACCGTCAGTCCGCCATGATGCGTATGCAGATATTCCGACAACGCCTCCGCATCCGGCTCCGAGGTCATCGCATAGACCCCCGCCGCCGGACGGAAGGACTCCTCTGCCGCGATCTCGGGCAAAAGGGCTTCGGTGTCACCCATCAGCACGACCTGCTCACAGGTCTCGAAAAACACCGAACCGGCAGTCTGCTCCTGCAGAGCGGACAGAGCATTTTTCAGCGTGTCGCCGACTGCCTGCACGCCCGCGCCGACATCCACGGTGTACTGTGTACCGTTTTTCATCACAAAGACGGTCTGCGCCGGTATGAGATCGGCAACATCGTTGGCGTGAAAGGGCAACAGTCCAAGCCAGCAGGCGACTGCCGCCGCCCCGAGCACAAGAAGTATTTTTTTCATTGGTTTCTCCTTTGAAAGATTTGACTGTAACGCTCCCGATAAATCGGAATTTAGCGCACCAAAGGCTCCACCCATCTATGGGGGGAGCTGGCGCGGCGAAGCCGCGACTGAGGGGGGCAATGCTCGCTAAAACAAAGCATCCCACCCCCTCAGTCAGCCTGCGGCTGACAGCTCCCCCGCCCTGCGGTGGAGCCTTTCCTGCGTATCGCAGGTAGTCCGCTAAATTCCGATTTGGCGTTTGGTCACGCTTGGTTTTTATCATCCTGCGGGTGCAGGGTGCGGTCGCGGAATTTTTCGGTGACAAGGCGTGGACGCAGGATGGCGTGACCGCTGCGCAGGGAGGAAAACGGTGCCAGATACGCGATGCCGAAACTCTCCAATCTTGCCAGCCGTGCAAGCAGCAGAAGACCGCCGAAGGTCAGCCCGTACAGCCCCGCAAGACTGGCAAACACTGTCAGCACCAGCCGCCAGACCCGCACGGCATCCGCCAGTTCCTTGCCCGGAAGGACAAAGCCGCAGATCCCTGCCGCCGAAACAAGGATCAATGCCGCCGGCGACACCAGTTTTGCCTCCACCGCCGCCGTACCGACGACCAGCCCGCCGATGACGGAGATGCTCTGTGAAATGGACTGCGGCAGAGACATTCCCGCCTCCTGCAGAAGTTCAAAGGCGATCAGCAATCCCAGCACTTCCAAAACCGTCGGAAACGGGACGCTCTGCTTGCTCTCAATGATGGATGTCAATAGTTTTGTCGGGAGCATCTGTTGGTGGAATGCCGCCATTGCCACATAAAGTCCCGGCAGAAACAGCGTCACGAGCAGTCCGAGATAACGCAAGACACGGATGACCGAGGCGGTGATATAATCCGTGCCGCGATCCTCCGCTGCCTCCATCAGAAAACCGAAATTGACCGGCGCAAGATAGCCCAGCGGCAAACCGTCAACCAGAAGTCCCACTCTGCCCGCAAGCAGGCCGTTGGCAAACTTGTCCGTGCGCTCAGTGGACTGAAGCAGAGGAAACGCCGTCTTGCGCGAGCCGGTCACATATTCCTCCACCGCCGCAGGCGTGGTAAAGCCGTCAATGTCGATTTCGGAAAGCCGTGTCTGCATCTTGGACACCAGTTCCGGGTCGGTCAGCCCGTCGATATAGGCAAGGGTCACATTGGTGAGTGAGCGTCTGCCGACGGTCGTTTCATACAGCCGCAGAGCAGGCGTGCGCAGATGGCGGCGCAGCAGACTCGTATTTGTGCGCACCGTCTCGGTAAAGGCATCCTTGGGACCCTTGGCGGTGTTTTCGGTCTCCGGCTCGGAAGGACCGCGCTTTTCCCCCGTTTTGACCTCAAAGGCAATGGCTCCCGCCTCCGGGATCAAGATGACACAAAAACCGTTGACGAGTTTCTTTGCCGCCGTAAACAGGTCATCACAGGGATCGGCGACCGCATTATAGACTGCGCCGTGTCTTGCCTGTGCCAGAAGTTGCGCCGGGGTGCCCTCGGTCAGATTCTCCCGCAGGGGCTTGAAAACAAACTCCGCGATCTCACTGCCGGCCACCAGCCCGTCGATAAAATACGCATACACTGTCAAGTCCGCGACCACAAGTTCCCGGGTGCAGAAGTCGCCCGCACCGGCAAAGATGCCGCGCAGATCAGCATCATTCAGTTCTCCTGTGTAAGCCGGAATGGACTCGTACACAAAATTCACCTCTTTGGGAACAGTATTTCCGCGTTTTGGAAAAAAATACGCCCCGCTTGCAGTTTGCCGTCTGCAAGCGGGGCATTATGGCTATCATTTGTCTGACGGGACATTTTTTTCGCGGCGGCTGCGGAAGACCGGCGTCAGACTGCGGATCATATACAGCACAAAGGACATCACCATCCATGCCGTACACAAAAGGATCGTACTGTGAGAAATGACCGGCGGGATGTTGTACCAGATCAGGTGGAGCAGCATCATCGCATACAGCAGAAAGGTCGAGATCTTTCCGTGCCAGTCCGCCCCGGCAACGGTGCCTGTTTCCTTCATAAACAGCAAGACCGCAACACCCGAGACCAGTTCCTTCACGGTCAGAAGCACCAGCGGGATCATCATGATCGGAAAAAAGCGGAAGACCAGGCAAAAAAGCATGGCAAGCTGGGTCAGTTTGTCGGCGACCGGGTCAAGCATCTTGCCCAGATCGCTGATCATATGGAAGGTGCGGGCAATAAACCCGTCCGCAACATCGGTCAGGAAGGACAGCAGCAGTACGCCCGCCGCCCAGAAAAACAGGTGATCTCCCTCTCCGCGCATCGCACTGACATACAGGCTGACAAGTGCCGGGATCAGGCAGAGCCGGAAGAGCGTGAGAATATTCGGGATGGTGACGATCCGCTTGCTGTAATCCACAGAGTGCTTGCCCGTTTTTTCTTTCATATCACCCTTCCTTTCCTGAAGAATAATTTTCATCTTCCCCATTATACCCAAAAAATCAGTGCTGTCAATTCCCCCGGGGCTCATTTGCCGCCCTTATTTAATTTTCAGCGCAAAATCTGTAAAAAATCGTAAAATAGGGCTTGTAAAACCTCGGCGAGTGATGTAAAATAGATTGAATTTTCGGGCATTTTCGCCCTTACATACAGGGGAGTGTACTATGGCAGGCACAAAAAAAGCCGATCCCGCAGAGAACGAATCGGCAGCAACTTTGATGGCTCTGATCAACAAAGGAAAAAAGGACGGAATGCTTCCGGTAACCGAACTGAACGCCCTACTGGAAAAAACGGACTGTCCCGCCTCACGGCAGGAGGAGATCTACGATATGATCGACGCGATGGGCATTCAGCTCGTCGGTGCCGAGTTGGAGCCGGATGACACATTTCTTCCGATCGACGATGCGCTTCCCCCCGTCGAGGAGGGTGAGCCGGAGATCGTAGATCCGATCGAACTGGCGGCAGAATACAGTCTGGACGATCCCGTGCGGATGTACCTCAAGGAGATCGGTCAGGTCCCTCTGCTCACGGCAGAGGAGGAGGTCGAACTGGCACAGCGCATCTGTGCCGGAGATGCCGAGGCAAAGAACAAACTGACGGAGGCGAACCTCCGGCTTGTCGTATCCATTGCAAAGAAATATTCCGGACGCGGTCTGCACATTCTCGATCTTATTCAGGAGGGCAACACCGGACTGATCCGTGCCGTGGACAAATTCGACTACACCAAGGGCAACAAGTTCTCTACCTATGCGACCTGGTGGATCCGGCAGGCGATCACCCGTGCCATTGCCGATCAGGCAAGGACCATCCGCGTCCCCGTACATATGGTGGAGGTCATCAACAAAGCCACGCGCTGTAACCGCAAATTGGTACAGGAACTGGGCAGAGAACCGACGCTGGAAGAGGTCGCGGAGGAACTCAATATGCCGATCGAAAAGATCATTGAAGCCAACCGCACCGCCGCTGACACCCTGTCTCTGGACACTCCCGTCGGCGACGAGGAGGACACCACGATCGGTTCCTTTGTCGAGGACGACAACACCCCGGGACCTGCCGATGCCACCTCCAACACGATGCTGGCAGAGGCACTGACGGAGATCCTCGGCACACTGACCCAGCGGGAATCCGATGTGCTGAAGATGCGCTTCGGGATGTATGACGGCAGATCGCACACACTGGAGGAGGTCGGACAGATCTTCGGCGTCACCAGAGAACGCATCCGCCAGATCGAAAACAAAGCCATCCGCAAACTCCGTCATCCGTCCAGAGCAAAGAAGATCCGCGATTTTTACTGCTGATCCGTGTGTCATCCTGCGGAACTTCATTTTTGTGTCATCCTGCGGAGCGAAGCGACAAAGGATCTCGTTCCGTCATACGGAAGCAGATCCTTCACTTCGTTCAGGATGACACAGAATCGTTCAGGATGACACGGTTTTATAAAAAAGGGTGGAAGTATGCCAAACGGAATCATCATCGTCAACAAGCCCGCAGGCTGGACCTCGCAGGATGTGGCGGCAAAACTGCGGGGCGTGTTTCACGAAAAGCGCGTGGGACACGGCGGGACACTGGATCCCATGGCGACCGGGGTACTTCCCGTCTTTGTCGGGCGGGCGACCCGTGCCGTCGAGTTTTTTGAACACGCGGACAAGGAATATATCGCCACGCTCCGGCTCGGCACCGTGACGGACACGCAGGACACCACCGGCACCGTGCTGGAGACAAGACCGGTCTGCGTAACAGCGCAGGAACTGGATGCCGTGCTGACGGAATTCACCGGAGAACTTTCCCAACTTCCGCCGATGTATTCCGCCGTCAAGATCCACGGGCAAAAACTCTATACGCTGGCGCGGCAGGGCAAGCAGATCGAACGCACACCGCGCAGGATCCGTATTTTTGCTTTGGAGCGGCTGTCCTCTGAGGGAGCGGAGCACCGGCTCCGCATCCACTGCTCCAAGGGTACCTATGTGCGGACGCTGTGCGCCGACATCGGTGCGCGGCTCGGCTGTGGCGGCTGTATGGCGGCATTGGAACGCACACGGGCAGGTGCGTTTTCTCTTTCACAGGCACACACGGTGGAAGAACTGCTCCGGACAGACGATCCGGAAAAACTGCTGCTGCCCGTAGACACGCTGTTTGCCGATGCCCCCGCGCTGACTGCCCGTCCGGCGGCGGAGAAAAAACTGCGCAACGGCGCACAGTTGAAAATTTCCGGGATTCCGGACGGGTTTTTCCGCGTCTATGCGGAATCGGGAGAATTTTTGCTGTACGGCAAGGCAAGCGGCGGAATCCTATCCACCGTCAAGAGTTTTTTTGAGGTGAACTGATTTGCAGAAGGTGATCGCACTCGGCTTCTTTGACGGGGTGCATCTGGGACATGGCGCATTACTCAACCAAACGACACGGCTTGCGATGTATTACGATGCCGTTCCGGCGGTGCTGACCTTTGACCGTGATCCCGGCAAGGGCGGAGGACTTCTGACCTCCGTTTCGGACAGACGCAGCCTGATCCTGCGGCGATATGGCATTGAAGATGTGCTTGTCCTGCCCTTTGATGACACGCTGCGGCAGACGCCGTGGGATGTCTTTTTACAGACGCTTGTCATTGAACGGGAGGCAGTCTGTTTTGTCTGCGGCTGGGATTACCGCTTCGGACACGGCGGTGAGGGGACACCCGCACTGCTCAAAGAGTATTGCACCGGTCACGGGCTCGGCTGTGCAGTCGTTCCGCAGATGAAACTGGACGGCAAAACCGTGTCGTCGACCCTGCTTCGACAACTGGTCGCAAACGGTGATATGGAGCAGGCGGCATATTTTTACGGGCATCCGCACACACTCAGCGGCACGGTCGTCCACGGTCAGCGGCTCGGCAGGACATTGGGAACGCCCACGGCAAACATTGCCTATGCAGACGGCATCCTGCTCCCGCAGTACGGGGTCTATGCCGTGCGGGCGGTCGTGGAGGAAACGGCCTATATCGGGGTCTGCAACGTCGGGAGCCGTCCGACGGTGGCAGGAAAAAATGCCACCGTGGAGGTCTGGCTGCCCGGGCAGTCGCTGGAACTGTACGGCAAGACCGTGCGGGTGGAATTTTTCAAAAAACTGCGTGAAGAGCAAAGATTTCCGTCCCTGCAGGCGCTTCAACAGCAGATACTGCTCGATGCGTCACAGGCGGAAGCATATTTTTCCGCATAGGAGAACTCCGTACCCACAGAAATACAGAAATATGAAAAGCAGAACAAAACTCTGCGCAGAGGGATGACCGTCCCTTTGCGCAGAGTTTTATGTCTTACCGATTCCGTGTCTTCCCGAACTTCGTTTCGGATCTGCTGTCGTATTACGAGACGGGATCCTTCGGAGCAAAACTCCTCAGGATGACGCAAAATCAGATCTCCGTGATGACAGGCAGGATCATCGGGTTGCGCTTGGTGTTTTTGTACAGGAAGGCGCTCAGATCGTTCTTGATCGCCGCCTTGATCGTGGTATAATCCTTGATCCCACGCTGTCTGCAATAGTCCAGCGTGTCGGAGGTCAGGTATTTGAGTGCATCCATCAGATCCTCGGACTCCTTGACATAAACAAAGCCTCTTGTGATGATGTCGGGGCCCGAGATCACACTGCCGTCCTCGGCAGAGAGGTTGACGCACACGACGATCATTCCGTCCTGCGCCAGATGCTTGCGGTCCCGCAGTACCACACTGCCGACATCACCGACACCCGTACCGTCCACCAGAATTTTGCCGGAGGGGACGGTGTCGATCTGCTTCCACGATTTTGCCGTCATCGAGATCACATCGCCGATGTCTGCGATGATAATGTGCTTTGCGTTCATACCCATCTGCTGTGCAAGACGGGAATGCACCTGCAGCATCCGCTGTTCGCCGTGCAGGGGGATAAAGAACTTCGGCTTGACCAGCGCGTGCACGAGTTTCAGTTCCTCCTGACAGGCGTGTCCGGAAACATGCAGACCCTCACTGCGGTCATAGATGACCTCCGCGCCCTTGCGGTACAGTTCATTGATGATCTTGGAGATGGATTTTTCGTTGCCGGGGATCGCGGATGCCGAGATCAGCACCCGGTCTTCTGCCGTGATATCCACCTGCTTGTGTGTGGAAAATGCCATCCGGTAGAGTGCCGACATATTTTCGCCCTGCGAGCCGGTCGCCACAATGACAAGTTTGTTCTTCGGGACGGACTTGATCTGGGAAATATCGACGATATCCCCTTCGGCAGGCTTGAGATAGCCCAGTTCCGTTGCGACCTTGAGGATGTTCTCCATACTCCTGCCCGTCACCGCGACCTTGCGGCCGTAACGGTGTGCCGTCTGCAAAATGGACTGGATGCGGTACATATTGGAGGCAAAGGTCGTGATAATGATGCGCTTGTCACAGCCCTTGAACTGACGGTCAAGCCCCTCCGCAACGGAGGTTTCCGACGGGGTATAGCCCGGACGCTCCACATTGGTGGAGTCGCACAAAAGTGCCAGTACACCCTCGTTGCCGAGTACGCCGAGCCGCGCAAGATCGGTCATTCCGTCCGGAGCGGTGGGATCGATCTTGAAGTCACCGGTGAAAACGAGTTTTCCGACCGGCGTGTGGACACAGAAAGCGACGGCATCCGCGATGGAATGATTCACATGGATAAATTCCACCTGAAAACAGCCTGCCTTGACGGTCTCGCCCGCCTTGTGCTCCACCAGCTTCACCTTTTCGAGCAGACCGTGCTCCTCCAGTTTCAGCCGGATCAGCCCGTTTGTCAGCGCGGTACCGTGGATGGGTGCGTTGACCGCCTGCAGGACATAGGGGATGCTGCCGATGTGATCCTCGTGTCCGTGTGTGATGAAAAAGCCGCGTAGCTTTTCCTGATTGTTTGCAAGATATGTGACATCGGGGATCACAAGATCGACGCCGTACATATCATCCTCGGGAAAACCCAGTCCGCAGTCGATCACGATCATATCCCTGCCGTATTCCAGCACGGTCATATTCTTGCCGACCTCGTTGAGTCCCCCGAGGGGAATGATTCTTAACTTTTCTGCCAAAATAAAACTCCTTTGTTGATTTGAAATTATGTAAACTTGTTTTTCGTATGACTCCGGCGCCTTGTGTCACCCTGAGCGCAGCGAAGGGTCTGCTTTCGATGATTGAGGGCAGATCCTTCGTCGCTTCGCTCCTCAGGATGACACAAGATTCCGAACTAGTAGAATACTGCGCTGGCTGCCCATTCGGGGAAATAGACGGAATAAGGCTCATAAACCTTGGGGTTTCCGATAAACTGGATCAGCCAGAATGTATTTGTCGCAGTGTCTTTTTTGATGACACTGTAACTTTCGTAGTCACTGCCGCCGCTGTCCTTGCCGGACTGGGTCAGACAGACATTGTCCATCCAGTCATAAAACAGGCTGTCGGTCGGCAGATTATTGGCATCCACAAGGATGCTGCCGTATTCCTCCTCCGTCAACTTTTCCATATCAAAGCCGGACTGTGCCAGCATCTGCGCGTCATAGTCGTCGGTACGGGACAGTACGACGGTAAGAAAGCCGTTGGTGTAGATGATGTAGCCCTGCTCTGCGGTCGTAGGCACGAAGCCGCTCTCCCGCAGGCTGCGGATGCCGCCGCCGCTATTGCGGACAT
>R25__coassemble_1933_pt1 | contig 9808 bp, 6 predicted proteins | sample R25__metabat2_low_PE_026 | metagenome-assembled genome bin R25
GGTTGCACAATTTGTAAACTATGTTACTACTCTACACATCTTGACCGTTCCGAGGTGCAGTCAAGACTGCGCCCTACAGTCCGATGATTACATCACGAAATTCCGATTCAGCAGTTTGCGACAGATAAATGATAAAAACGGAGGAAAAAAGATGAAAAAGATCACAGTTCTGCTCCTTGTGACGGTACTGCTGCTTTCCTTTGCCGCGTGCGGCGGACAGACGACCGGCAGCGAGACGAAGCCCGCAGGGGATACAGATTCTCCTGTGGCATCACAGGAAGAGACCAAACACACTTCCGAAGAATCCGGGCGTGAGATCACCTTTACCGAACTGGTCGCAGTCGACAATGCAGAATGCGGCATTACGGTCACCGGCATCGATCCGGACGATATCTGGGGCTATACGGTCAATATCCTGCTGGAAAACCGCTCTGCCGAAAAGACCTATATGTTTGCCGTGGACTCTGCCGCGATCAACGGTGTCGTATGCGACCCGTTCTTTGCCGCAGAGGTGAGCGCGGGCAAAAAGGCGAACGAAACCGTCACCTTTTCGACCGATACGCTTGCGGAAAACGGGATCGAAGAATACACGGACATCGAACTGACGCTCCGTGTCCACGACAACGATGACTGGAGCGCAGACCCGGTCGCACTGGAAACCGTACACATTTATCCTTACGGTGAGGAAAAGGCTGAAAAGTTTGTCCGTCAGGCACAGGAGAATGACAATGTGATCGTCGACAACGAGTTTGTGACTGCCATCGTCACGGGATATGGGGAAGACGATATGTGGGGCTATACCGCATACCTGTTCCTGTGCAATAAAACAGACAAAAATGTGATGTTCAGTGCCGACAACTCTTCCGTGAACGGCTTTATGATCGATCCGTTCTATGCCACCACAGTACCTGCCGGGAAGTGCGCATTCAGTTCTGTCTCGTGGTCTGACGACGATCTGGAGAAAAACGGCATCACCGAGGTCGAGACGATCGAATTTGAATTCCGTGCCTTTGACAAGGATGACTGGACAGCAGACGACTATATCAAAGAGATCATCACCCTCCATCCGTAAGGTGAACGAAGGTGCGGCCGGCTTTTCGCCGTGCCGGGAGATCCTGCGACTTCCGTCAGCAGAAGATTTCATTTTGCGCTGAAAACGGGAGAAAGAAAAGAACACTTCAAAGAATGAGAAGAAAATACAGCAAAAGAGGGATCCGTATGGAACTTGGTGACAAACTGCACGGCTTTACCGTTGTGCGCAAGCAGACCTTGCGTGAACTTGACGCAACACTTTATGCATTTTCCTATGACAAAAACGGAGCCAGACTGCTCTGGCTTGACCGTGCCGATGACAATATGACCTTTGCGATCGCCTTCCGTACTCCGCCGCAGGATGACACCGGTGTGTTCCACATCATCGAGCATTCCGTCCTTTGCGGCTCGGAAAAATATCCGGTCAAGGATCCGTTTGTCATTCTGCTCAAAAGCAGTCTGCAAACCTTTTTGAATGCGCTGACTTTCTCCGACAAGACCGCCTATCCTGTCTGCTCACGCAACCGTCAGGATTTCCTCAACCTGATAGATGTCTATCTGGACGCCGTCCTGCACCCGCTGAGTGCAAAGGATCCGCACGCCTTTTTGCAGGAAGGCTGGCACTATGAACTTTCCGAAAAAGGCGAACTGACCCGCAACGGCGTGGTCTACAACGAAATGAAAGGCTCCTTTGCCAATCCCGATACGGTACTGTACAATGCACTGGAGCGCAGTCTCTTCCCGGATACCTGCTACGGCTATGTTTCCGGCGGAGATCCGGAGCATATTCCGGAACTGACTTATGAGGGGTATCTGAACAGTTATCATCGGTGCTATCATCCCTCAAACTCCTACATTTTTTTGGACGGCTCCATTGATCCGGAAGCCGTGCTGTCAAAACTGGATCTCTTCCTTTGCGAGTTTGATGCCGCCGTCCCCGATACGGAGATCCCCGTACAGCAACCCATCACACCGCCGCAGGCGGTCTGCCGCTATGAGATCTCTGCGGAAGAAAAGGATCTTGACCGTGTTCTTCTGGCACAGGGCTATGTCTACGGCACCTATGACGACGTGGAAGAGCAGTACGCCTGTGAAATTCTCGGTGATGTACTGACCGGCACCAACGATGCCCCTTTGTGCAAAGCCCTTTTGGAACGCGGGCTCTGCGAAGAGGTCGAGATCGACAACACCTGTGATGTCCGGCAGCCCTTTGTCTGCATCACGCTGCGCAACACCTCCGAGGAAAAAGCGGCAGAATGCGCCAAAACCGTCGATGAGGTCCTGACGGGGCTTGTGAACTCCGGCCTGGATCACGAACAACTCCATGCCGCACTGGATCATCTGGAATTTGTCCAGCGGGAAAAGGATTCCGGGCGCACACCGATCGGGCTGATCCTCGGGATCAATGCGTTGGAGGAATGGCTGCACGGCGGCGACCCGGTGCGGAAACTGGAGCTCGGGGATACCTTTGCCTCTCTGCGCCGGAAGATCGATGAGGGTTGGTTTGAAAAACTGCTTGCGCGGGTATTTCTGCACAATTCGCACCGCGCCGGAGTGATGCTTCTGCCGGACGCGACCCTCGGTCAGGAAAAGCAGGAGCGGGAACGCACCCTGCTCGATGCGCTGAAAAATGAATGGTCTGCGTCACAGACGGAGGCTGTCCGCAGAGAGTTCCTGCACCTGCGTGAGGTTCAGCAGACTCCGGACACGCCTGCACAACTTGCGACCTTGCCGAAACTGTCCTTGCACGACCTTGCACAGGAACTGCCCTGCTCGGAAGCCGCCGACACAAAGGTCGGAGCGCACCGCCTGCTGTTCACGGAAAAAGCCACCGGCGGCATCCGTTACCTGACTTTGTATTTTTCTCTCTGCGATCTGACTCCGACGGAATTGAGCGAGGCGGAATTCCTGTGCGCTCTGCTCGGAGAACTTGCAACGGAGCAGTATTCTCCCACTGCACTGAATACCGCGCTCCAATCCAAACTCGGACATTTCGGCTGTCAGGTCTCTGCTTATGCGCCGAACGGAAAGCAGAGTTGCGACCCTTATCTTGAGGTCAGCCTTGCCGTTCTGGAAGAAAAAAAGACCGAAGCGATCGATCTGATCCGTGAAGTACTGCTGCATTCCCGCTTTGATGACACGGACAGCATCTTCCATCTGCTGCGGCAGGAGCGGCTTGCCGCAGAGCAGGCAATGATCTCTTCCGGGCGTGTTGTGGCACTTCAGCACACCTTTGCCGCACTGACTGCCGTCGGAGCCGCAAGTGATGCGACTGCGGGTGTCGGGATGCTTCGATGGTTGCAAAGAATGGCAGATCATTTTTCACAGAACGCAAATGCGATCTGTGACGGTTTTTCCGTGCTTTGCCGCAGGATATTTGTGCAAAACCGACTGACCTTTGCACTGACCGGCGCAAGAGACGATGCGTGGCTGACGGCATTTGCAGCAGTTTTCCCTGACGGGAGCATCGGCGCAAAAACGGACTTCCGTCCCATCGATGCCATCGCCACCGGCTATCAGATCCCCGCACAGATCGGTTTTGCGGCAAAGGCTGCCGATCTGGGGGATAATGTCAGCGGTGCGGCAAAGGTCGCCTCCAAGATCCTGAGTCTGGACTATCTGTGGAACGAAGTCCGCGTCAAGGGCGGCGCTTACGGTGTCGGCTTCGGTGTACGGTTGAACGGCCTGTCCTTCTTTGTGACCCACCGCGATCCCGATCCCGCCGGTGCGCTCTCTGCGTTTTCCGGCTCCGGGGAGGCTTTGCGTCGCTTCTGCGACAGTGACGAGTCTGTGGACGATTATATCATCAGCAGTGTTTCCGACCTGATCCCCCTGATGAGCCCCCGCGCAGAGGGACAGCAAAACGCAAGTTTGCTCCTGAACGGGATCACGGGACAGCGTCTGCAAAAACAGTATGCCGAGGTTCTGCACACCACGAAGGACGAACTTCATACTTTCAGCAGACTGTTAGACGAGGCGCAGGCAAAGGGGATCGTCTGTGTTGTCGGCGGAGAAAACACGCTGAATGCCTGCGGCTCTCTCCTGACCCTGCGGGAGCAGCTTCAGCCGACATCGGCAGAGGAGTGATCATGCGATCGGAGACTTTTATCCGACAGGACAAAGCCCTGCACGCGGATATGCTCGCGGCAATGGCAGAAGGACGCGCAGAGATCCTGTTTGACAGTGAAGATACGCTTCTCCTGCGGGAAAACATCTGCGGTGTTCATTTTCTTACCTCACGCAATGCCGCAGAAGCGGAAGCACTGCTTTGCAGGCTGTTCCGTGAGTCTGCGGACACCGTTCTGCACGGAGAACTTCCCTTTCGGGTCGCGGAAAGGATCGGATTTCAGATCGATCCGCCCTGCGTTCAGGTGATGTATGAGGGCGCACTGCTTCCTGTCAGCAGAGAATTGGATATCCGTCGTCCGAAGAATGCGGATTTCCCGGTCGTATGTGCAAACTACAGCCTGATCGGCGGTGATGCGCTGCGGCGGGATTTTGACAGACCGGATTTTCTGTGCGGTTATCTTGACGGCAAGCCCGTCTGCTTCGTCGGTCTGCACAGTGAAGGCTCTATGGGACTTCTGACGGTTTTGCCGGAATACCGGCGCAGAGGATTTGCGCGGCAGATCTACTGCACACTCATCAACAATCAACTCCAAAAGCACCGCCTTCCTTATGCACAGATCTACACCGACAACGAAAACTCGCTGAACCTGCAAAAAAGCCTCGGCTTTTCCTTCTCCTGCGAACCGATCCGGTGGAGTTGGAATCCCGGAGACGCACAGGGATAAGTCATTTTTCATAAAAAACCGACCTGTTTTTTGTATTTTTATCCAAAAAAGACAAAACTACTGGAAATGCTTCGCCGTTTGTGCTATCGTATATTTGTCCATAAAAAATGATCAGGAGGAAATCTCTATGGGTAAATTTGTCATCGGCAAAACCAAGACCGGCATCAAGTTCAACCTGAAAGCGACCAACGGTGAGGTCATTGCGACCTCCGAGGTGTACAAGGCGGAGGCTTCCTGCCGCAAGGGCATTGAGAGCATCCGCAGAAATGCACCCATTGCCGCGCTGGAAGATCAGACTGTTGAGGGCTTCAAGGTCGAGAAAAATCCCAAATTCGAGGTCTATGAAGACAAGGCGGGGGAATTCCGTTTCCGTCTGAAGGCGACCAACGGGCAGATCATTGCCGTCGGTGAGGGCTACAAGAAAAAGGCAAGTTGCCTGAACGGCATTGAGTCCATTCGCAAAAACGCCCCCGACGCTCCGATCGAATGTGAATAAACTTTCCGGAAGTATCACTGCGGAGCCGTAAAAAAACAGCGCATATGAAAAAACAGAAGTCTGCATCATACAGGCTTCTGTTTTTGCGATAAAATGGCTGTCAAACATTGACAGGTTCGCCCCTGCGAAGTATAATATTGTAGAAAAAATCGTAATGAGGTGCTTTATGAACTGGACGGCAAACCTGATGATCGCGATCACTCTTCTTCTTGTATTCATCGTTGTTGCTATTGTTATAAGCACAAAATCTTACCTGAGATCCAATCGGATTATCACACCGTTCAATACCGTGTTTGCAGGATTGTTTGTTGCAACATTCGTACTGATGATCCCGGTCTATAACGCAATATGCTCCGGTGCACAGCTGCAATCTTTGAAAACGATTTTGTTTGCTATTCAAGGAACATTTCAGGTGTTTACCATTGATGCAGATTCCACTTTGATATCGAGAACATAAATGAATCTGTTGGTGCGATTGCACCGGTCTATTCCGCAATTGTATCAATTTTGTTTGTAGTAGCACCTATATTCACTTTTGGATTTTTGGTTTCGTTTTTCAAGAACGCTTCGGCATACATTCAGCTTTTCTTCCAAAAAGGAAAGGAACTGTATGTTTTTTCCGAACTTAACGAAAAATCTCTTACCCTTGCTGCCGATATTAAAAAGAAACATCCAAAATCAGCGATTGTATTTACCGATGTTTTTGAAAACAATGAAGAGGAATCATACGAATTAGTCGGAAGAGCAAAAGAACTCGGAGGAATCTGCTTTAAAAAGGACATTCTTGCGGTTGATTTTGGCATTCACAGTCCGTCAAAGGCAATGTATCTGTTTGCTATTGGTGCTGATGAGTCTGAAAACATCGAGCAGGCGCTGAAACTGATTCGGAAGTACGGCAATGTGCAAAGGACACATCTTTATGTGTTTACAACAAGAATTGAAAGCGAGTTGCTCCTGTCGCACAATCAGGGAATCCCGATGAAGGTACGCCGGATCAATGAAGTCCAGTCGCTGATCAATCGGGTGCTGTTCGAACGCGGAACCGAATTATTCAGGGATGCACTTCCGGTTGAAAACAACGAGAAAAAGATTCATGCTGTTGTTGTCGGGCTTGGAAATCACGGAACAGAGATGCTCAAAGCACTTACATGGTATTGTCAGATGGATGGGTACCATATCGAAATTGATGCTTTTGAGAAAGACGCTCTTGCAGAAGAACGGTTTACCGCTCTTTGCCCGGAACTTATGTCGGAAGATTATAACGGCGTGTCCGTTCCGGGAGAAACGGAGTATACGATCAGGATTCATTCCGGTATCGATGTTGAAACAAAAGCATTTGCCGACAGCATCAGAGAGATGAAGGATGTTACATATACGTTTGTCGCTCTCGGTTCTGATGAAATGAATGTCAAGACTGCCGTCGATCTGAGAATGCTTTTTGAAAGAAACAAAGTCAAGCCGGTGATCCACGCTGTTGTCCGTAACTCTGATGAAAAGGCTGCTCTTTCGGGCATTACGAACTATCGGGGACAGGCATACAATATTGAGTGCATCGGTGATTTGAATTCCTCTTTTTCGGAAGGAGTTATTATCAATTCCGAACTGGAAAGCGATGCCTTGAGTCGGCATCTTAAATGGGGTAAGGAAGAAGAATTCTGGCAATACGAATACAATTACCGGTCTTCTATGGCATCTGCAATTCATATGAAAGCAAGAATTGCTTGCGGTATTCCGGGAGCAGATAAACCGGAAGAGCAATTGACGGAAGAAGAAAAAGCGATCATTGAGCCGCTGGAACACCGCAGATGGAATGCCTATATGCGAGCGGAAGGATATATTTACAGCGGTTCACCCGAAAAAAGCAGCCGCAACGATCTGGCAAAAATGCATCATGACCTTGTCGATTTTTCTTCGCTTACAGAAGAGGAAAAAAGAAAAGACAGCAGAGTGGGAAGCAAATAATATTGAAAGAGGGAAAAAATATGGAAGAGATCAGAAACAGTTCGGTATTAGACCAATTGATTGAGTACGCCAAAACGGTTGGCAGCAAACCTGCTGCATCGGCATCGGCGGAACGGTTCATTGTGGCAGTATGTGATTTTGTGGACGGGGCTTTTTCGGTTGATGAACCGAGCGATAATTCCAAAGAAAATCTCAATCAACTCCTGAAAAAAATCGGCATTGACACAAAAAAACTCAAAGACGATCTGCTTACACATATTGATGGGGCAAATGCCGCGCCGTCATTTGCGGATAGTCTGTATATGCAGAAAAAAACGCTTGAGGCAAGGATCAAAGCACAGAAAAAGAATATTTCCGTCCTTACACCCGAATTGCTGTTTGAATGCGTTTTGTGCGATCCGACGGATGCGATAAAAAACAGCATCTATAACGAATCCGCGACTTCCGATGACGATGTAGAGGCAATTCGCCGTATTTTGGAAGAGAGTTTTGATACATTGTTTTCCGCTGAAGAAAAAACGCCGGAAGAGGGAGAAGCACCGACAGCCGAAGAAAGCGAAGCGGAGCAGAGTATCGAGTCACTCACGGAAAATGTCAAGGAGATCCGCGATAAACTCAGCGAGGTGATTTTTGGTCAGGATCATGCGATCAATGTTTTTTCTTTAGGATATTTTCAGGCGAAAATGCGTTCAGCGATCGATTCTGAACACAAGCGTCCGGCGGCGACATTCCTGTTTGCCGGCCCTCCCGGCGTGGGAAAGACATTTATGGCGGAGACGGTTGCAGGACTGCTCAAACTTCCCTACAAAAGATTTGATATGAGTGAGTATGCCAATCCGCAGGCATACGAGGATCTGATCGGCTACGGATCCAACTACAAATCGCCCAAAGAGGGCTTGCTGACCGGTTTTGTGAAGGAGAATCCCGAATGCGTTTTACTGTTTGATGAAATCGAAAAAGCGGCTGCAACAACGGTTCACCTGTTTTTGCAGATATTGGATGCCGGTAGTCTGACGGATGCAAGGACCAATAAAGAAGTTCGGTTCCATAAGGCGATGATCTTTTTCACTACAAATGCGGGGAGAGAACTGTATAACGCTTCCGAAACGGGCGATTTTTCCGATGTTTCAAGAAAAGTGATCCTGAAGGCTCTGCAGAAGGACACGAACCCCTATACCGGACAGCCGTTTTTCCCTGCCGCGATCTGTTCGCGTTTTGCAACGGGCAATGTAGTGATGTTCAATTATATGACTGCGAACAGTTTGTGTGACATTTCCCGGGCGGAAGCCAATAGGTTTATGGAAAACTTTGAAAAAAAGTACGGGGTTTCGGTTTCGGTCGGGAATCATGTCTATGCCGCACTGCTGTTTTCGGAGGGCGGAACTGCGGATGCCAGAGCGATCAAGAGCCGGTCAGAAAAATTTTTCGATGATGAAATGTTTGAACTGTTCCGCTTTATTTCCGCAGACGGCAAAAATGATAAATTAAAAAATCTCAAGTCCATTCATATGGATGTGGCTTTGCCGGAAGATCAGGACATTGCCAAATTGTTTGTCAACCGTAAGCAGAACAAGATCGTGCTGTTCTCCTCAAATCCGGAAGTGACCTATGATACACAGACCGACAAAACGGTCAGCATCATTGTTACGCATAGCGAGGACGATTTCGGGAAAAGGATCAGTAACGGCGATGTGAGTTTTATCGTGATCGACATGGATGCGATCGAGAACGGCAAGAAAGAGTTTTTGAATATGGAGGATATCTCTTCGGCATCAAGAGACGCGTTCTGGACTGCCCGAGAGAAGCATCCCGATATCCCGATCTATGTATTACAGCACAAGAGCACCGTCCTGAATTTGGAAGAGCAAAAGTCGTTCAGGAATAACGGAGTCAGAGGCTTTATAGAATTAGATGACGACGGTCGTCTGCCTGCCGAAAAGGTGTATGAGATCTGTGAACTTCTCCATCAACAAAACTGTATGCGGGATCTGGCAAGATCCAACAGCCTGATTACCTTTGAAACCGGGCAGACTGTCAGTGAAGATGGCGAAAATGCGCAGATAACATTATTCGACTTTGAAATATCCGCTGCCGTCGATGCAGAAGATGTCAATAATGTTATGAGCAATGTTTCCAAACCAAATGTAAAATTTGACCAGATCATCGGGGCTGAAAACGCCAAGGAAGAACTTCAGTTCTTCATCGAATATCTCAGAGATCCGAAGCAGTTCTCCGACAGCGGGCTCCGCGCACCGAAAGGCGTGCTGCTGTATGGTCCTCCGGGCACCGGCAAAACGATGCTTGCCAAAGCAACGGCGTGCGAAGCGGGAGTTACCTTCATTTCCGCAGAGGGCAATCAGTTTATGAAAAAGTATGTCGGCGAGGGGAAGGATGCCCTGCATGACCTTTTTGCCGTCGCGCGTAAGTATTCGCCTGCCATTCTGTTCATTGACGAATTTGAAGCGATCGCCAAGGAAAGAGTTGGCGGAGACCACTCCTGGGCAAACGGTGAGGATGTGCTGAC
>R25__coassemble_1936_pt1 | contig 9786 bp, 8 predicted proteins | sample R25__metabat2_low_PE_026 | metagenome-assembled genome bin R25
AGCAGATCCTTCGTCGCTCCGCTCCTCAGGATGACACATAAACGGGACACTAAATTCCGATTTGGCGCGCAGGACAGATGCAGGCAGCCGTGCCTATGTTGCATCGGTGATTTTTCTTTGCTCTGCCCGGTCAAAGGCATGGACCCAGTCGGATTTGAGATAGTAGGCAAGGAAAATTGCCGAACTGATACCCCATGTCAGGGGGTAGGCACAGAACAGCAATCGGATATCGTGACAGATCTCCATTGCCGCAGTGATATAGAGGATGCGGAAGATGCACCATACGGAGAGCATCACGATCATCGGCACCGTTGCCTTGCCTGCACCCCGGCAGACACCGGCAATGCAGTGGGAGAAAGCCAGAAAACAGTAGAACAGTGCTTCGATGTGACATTGCTGTGTGCCGATCCGCACGACCTCCGGATCGCTGTTGAAGAAGGAGATCAGAAGCGGTGCGCCAAAATAAGTGAGCACGCCGATCACCTCCGCCAGCGTCACAGAGGTCAGGATGCCGAACCGCGCACCCTGCTTGGCACGGTCATATTCGTGTGCGCCGAGGTTCTGCCCGATGAAGGTGGTCAGTGCGAGAGAATAACTGGTGATCGGCAGGAAAGCAAAGCCCTCGATCTTGAAATAAGCGCCGCAGGCAGCCATTGCATCATCGGTGAAGGTGTTGATGTTGGACTGCACCAGCACATTGGCAAAGCCGATCACGGAATTCTGTACGCCGGTCGGGACACCGCAGCGGACGATCTGCCGGAGAATATCACCGTGCAGTCGGAGTTTGCGGAAGGACAGGCGATAGACCGTGCCCTTTTTCCGAAGTTGGAGCAGACACAGGCTCGCACTGACAAACTGGGAGATCGTCGTGGCGATCGCCGCCCAGCGGATATCGCCGCGCAGCACCGCGATAAAGAGCCAGTCGAGAAAAATGTTCAGTCCTGCGGAGACGGCAAGATAGTACAGCGGGCGTCTGCTGTCGCCCACGGCGTTCATAATGCTCTTGAGGTCGTTGTAAAGCACCATCGCAAGCGCACCGCAGAAATAGTAGGACAGATAAAGCGTGGACTGTTCGATCACATTTTCGTCCGTCCGCATCCACACAAGGATCTGCGGTGTGAGCAAAACACCCGTCACCGTGATCACGATCCCGCAGAGAAAGGACAGAAAAATATCGGTATGGACGGCGCGGGAGACATTCTCACTGTCTCCGGCACCGAAAAATTTGGAGATGACAACACCGGCACCCATCGAGGTGCCTGTAAAAAAACTGATCAGCAGAAAGATCAGACTGCCGGAGGAGCCGACGGCGGCGAGAGCATCCTTGCCGAGGTACTGCCCGACGATCCACGCATCCGCCGTATTGTAGAGTTGCTGCAAAAGTTGGCTGAGAAGGATCGGCAGGGCAAAGGAGGTGATGACCTTTTTCGGGTCACCGACGGTCAGAAGCCGCTCCGTGCAGCTTTTGCTGATAGAATTCATTTCAAAGGGTCTTCTCTTTTCTTCGGGTTTTTATAGGAAACATTATAGCCTCTTTGCGCGGATTCGTCAAGTAAACACCGGAAAAAACGGGAAAGTTCAGACAGGAATGACACACCTTTGATGCAGTGCGTTTTAAGTGTCATCCGGAACATAGCACAGCGACCGAGCGGTAGTGAATGACAGTCCGGTGGACTGCTTGATCCGTGCCGTGACCGAGCCGCAGTATGAAGCACTGCGCACGCCGATTTATCGAACTGAATAACCTGCACCGCACCTCCTGATCTGTCATTGCTGTGAAATCGGCAAAGACAAAACTTTGGTACGGTGCAAACTGACCACTGATCACTGACCGCTCAAATCCCGGCTCATCCACGGCGCAAGCCCTTCGGATAGTGATTTTTCAGGATCCCGTTGGATGCCTTGCCCCAGCCGATGGAAAATCCGCCGACCTTGACCAGTGTCCAGCCGCTTCCGCCGCAGGACAGCGTTTCACCGCGCAGATACCGTGCGATCTCTTCTCCTTCCGGAAAAAGTGCCAACTCTTCGGATGCGGTCTTCAGCCAAAGTGCCAATGCGTGAGAAGGCTCAAAGCGATCTTTTTTTACATTTCCCAGTTCCAATCCGGCACGCAGTACCCGTTTCCCGTGCAGTTCAGGCGTGTCCTGCGGTGCAAGATACAGGGTCTGACCGAACAGCACGGGGATCCCCTGCGGCAGAGCAATGCCGTGTTCTGCCGCAAAATCCTCCCATTGCTTCGGAAGCCGGACGCCGCTCTGTGTTGCCTGTTCTCTGCGTTCTCCGTCTTTTTTTTGCAGGACTGCCGCAAAATGGCCCTCGCCTGCCAGCCTGTGCGGCCAAAGGCGGCAGGTATGCAAAAGGTTGTGGTCGCCGTTTTCGACCCAATCCGGTCTGCCGTGGGCAAAAAACGGACTTTCGACCGGAAGGATCTCAAATTCCGGATGTTCTGTCAAAAATGTCTGCACCGTGCCTTCATCCTCCTCCGGGGAAAAGGTACAGGTGGAGTAAACCAGTCTGCCGCCCGGCTTGAGCATCTGTGCCGCAGAGTGCAGGATCTCCCGCTGACGGTTGGCACACATTGCGACGGTTTCTTCGCTCCAATCCGTGACGGCGGCTTCCTCCTTGCGGAACATCCCCTCGCCGGAGCAGGGGGCATCCACGAGGATCCTGTCAAAATATCCGGTGAAGTTTTCTGCCAGCCGTGCCGGGTGCTCATTGAGCACCACTGCGCAGGAGATCCCCATACGCTCAATGTTCCGCGACAGGATCGCGGCACGCTTCGGATGGATCTCATTGCAGATCAGCAGTCCTTCGTTTTTCATCCGTGCGGCAAGTTGTGTCGTTTTGCCGCCGGGTGCGGCACACAGATCCAGCACCCGCTCTCCCACCTGCGGAGCCAGCAAACCCGCAGGTGCCATTGCGCTCGGCTCCTGCAGATAATACAGTCCCGCTTCGTGATACGGGTGAAGCCCCGGACGCTGTGACGGATCATAGTAGTATCCGTTTTCCGCCCACGGCACCGGGGAAAGAGAAAACGGGAGTGCGGGAAGCTGCTCCGTTTTCAGCGAGTTGAATCGCAGTCCGACATTGCGCGGACGGTCATATGCTGATGCAAACGCCGCATACTCTTCCCCGAGCAGCTGCCGCATCCGCTGTTCAAATTCTTCCGGGATCATAGTTGTTCCTCCGCTTTATTCTTCGGTTCCTGCGTCTCCGTCCGACACTGCCGCCCCGATCGCATATTGCAGTCCCTCGGTGATCCGTTGCAGTTCCATACACGGTGTCCCCTGCGGTTTTTCCGCGCACTGCTCGGGGACAAACGGCACATGGATAAATCCTGCCCGGATACCGGGATACTTTTTGGCAGTCAGATACAGTGTGTGGTACATCACGGCATTGCAGACAAAACTTCCGGCAGTATAGGACAGTTCGGCGGGAATTCCGTGTGCCCGCATCTGCTGCACCATCTTCTTCACCGGCAGAGTGGAAAAATAGGCAGTCTCTCCATCGGGCTGAAGCACCAGATCGACCGGCTGTGCACCCGCATTGTCGGGAATGCGGGCATCGGCAAGATTGATAGCGACCCGCTCCGGTGTGAGGCAGGCGCGTCCTCCTGCCTGTCCGACACTGAGGATGATATCCGGACGGCAGTTTCGGATCGCATTTTCAATTCGTATCTCACTTTCGGAAAAGACCGTCGGAAGTTCCAATCGGATGATCTCCGCTCCTGCGATGACATCCGGAAGCCGCCTGACCGCCTCATAGGACGGATTGACCTGCTCCCCGCCGAACGGATCAAATCCCGTTACCAAAACGCGCATCGCATTGCCTCCCTTGTTTATCTTTATTATAAATGAACAAAATCCACCTTTGGTGGATTTTGTTCATTCGGTCATGCCGGGACACCTTTTGCAGTCAAAACCAGCGGATACCTGTCCTTCAACGCCTCGGCGGCGGCACCGGCGGCGGCATCACTGCCGAAAATGCCGAAAACGACCGAGCCTGTCCCGGTCAGCCCTGCGCCCGCTGCGCCGCAGAAAAGAAGTTGTCTGCGGATCTCCTCCACGATCGGATGATCTCTGACGATCTCCGGCACAAAGACATTTTCCAGAAGTTTTCCGACAGCGGCAAGATCGCCCGCTTCAATGGCGGCGATCATCGCAGGATTGTCAGGCTTCCTCTGCACACCGGAAGCGTCGATCGCACGGAACAGCGCGGGTGTCGAGACGGAAAAATCGGGCTTGACGAGTACATAGCAAAGCGTTTCCGGCAGATCGGGCAATCTTGTAAGAAGTTCACCCCTGCCCTCGGCAAGCGCGGTACCGCCAAACAGGCAATAGGGTACATCACTGCCGACCGACAGAGCGATCCGGTACAGCATCGGCTCCGTCAGGGCGTTATAATGTCCGTTGAGCAGGCGCAAAACCGCCGCCGCATCCGAACTTCCGCCCGCCATACCCGCCTGTGACGGGATGCGCTTGGTCAGCCGGATGCACAGACCCTGCGGGTCAAGCAGTGCGGCATCAAAATACAGCCGTGCCGCTTTCCAGCAGAGATTGCCTTCGTCCTGCGGGATGTCACCGCAGTCGGATATGACCCGCCACGGCTTGCCGGTGCCGAGCGTGATCCTGACCGTGTCGGACAGGGACACGGAGGTCATCACCATAGCAAGATCGTGGTAGCCGTCAGCGCGTTTGCCGACGATGTCCAGCGTCAGGTTCAGTTTGCCGTGTGCCTCGGTCTGTAATACAGTCACTTGATCTTTCTTGCCTCAAGGTAATACCGCTTTTCGCGGGCGTGTCCCATAGAGAAGGTCTTGCGGGGCAGAACGCCGTCGGCGATCACGCCGCGGAAAAGTTGGCTTTTTTCCATCGCAGGCAGCAAAAATCCGATAGCATCCGTCTGCCTGGCAAGAGAAATAAGAGCATCGTCGTCGTGGATATAGTCGATGTCGCCCCGGTTTTCCTTCAGGTAGGCATCCAAAAATCCCTGCAGTGCACCGACGGCAAGCTGGCTCTTTGCCTTATCCAGAGAAATGACACCGGACTTTTCGCCGATGAACCAGCGGACCTCAAAGCCGCCGGGAGCACAACAGGTATCCTCCAAGGCTTTCAGGAGTTTTTCGGGATCGGTGCCCACAACGATCCTGTGGATAGGCTCAAAGACCTGTGCCTCATCGTGGATGTTTTCCAGTTCAACAAGGGCATATCGGGCAGGATGGTCGGACAGATCTCTGCCGGGATTGTTGGCTTTTAGTTCTTCATAGCAACTCTTTGCAGTGGCAAGGCTGTGGTTACCGTCACCGACTGCAAAGACCATCGGGACACCGCTGAGCCCTTCATATTTTTCACCGACAGAAGCGGAGTAAGCAGTCAGACGGTCTTCAAATGCTCTGACCTCCTCGCCCTCGCCCAGCCAGCCGACGATATGACCGCCGTCCTCCATCAGGTCAAAGTCATAGACCTTGCGAAGACTGTCCTTCTTTGCGGCGATCGGCTCGATCAGTTCCTTTTTGTGGTCGTCACAGAGCATCAGGATATGCGGCAATTCCACGGGGGCATCGCGGCGCACACGCTGTCTGGGGGGGATACGCTCGGGTACGGTGCGCTCAGTGGCACGGATGGCAGAGGTCGCACCGGGGTTGTAATCATAGGCATCCAGATCGACCATACCGATCAGACCCGGACGGACGGTGCCGTTTTCCAGGGTGCGTTCGATATAAAGGAATGTGCCGGGATAGGTCGTGAAGATGTTGTTTTTCATATATTCCGCCATCGTTTCGTTGATGACCTTGGTGTGTGCCGCTTCCTGTGCGGTGCCCAGTTCCGCTTCGGGGAGGATCAGATTGATCGTGGAGGGGCTGCCCTTTGCCGTCTCGCGCACACGGTCCCAGTATGCCTGATCGGAGGTGAACTGGTCGCAGGCGATCACCGCCCATTTGCGCATATCGTCAACATTGGGGAGCATAATGTCAGCAGGTAAAAAAGCGTTCATGATGATACCTCTCTTTTAATTACTTCGCGGCAAGCCATCCTTGCCCTTCTGATATGATTATACAATAAAATCAAGATTTTTCAATGCCGATTTGTGGAAAATGTGCGAATTGTATATTTTGCGGAAAATCGGCAACAATAGCAGCAGCAAAAAATCAACAGGAGGCTGTGACTATGGATTTTATCGCATTACTGCTTGCGGTGATCGGCTGTATCAACTGGGGGCTTGTCGGCTTGTTCCGCTTTGATCTGGTCGCGTGGATCTGCGGCGGTCAGGGTACCGTCATTGCACGCATCATCTACACGCTGGTCGGGATCGCCGGACTTTGGCTGATCTCGTTTTTCTGGCGCAAGCTCAAGATGCACGAGGACTGAGTCCCCGACCGACGCCCCCGTCTTCGGAGCCTGACGGATGCAGGCGGCAGACAGCACTGCCGCTCCGATCCTTCCGAAGACGGGGTCATTCTTTTTCGGCACGGCACACAGCACCTGAAAAGCACATTATGGAAACTAAATCTTTACATTTTGCAACAAATGTGCTATGATCGCTACAATGCGTAGAGTTTGCATACAACCAATCGACAAAATCTATCATTTTGAGAGGCTCATATGGTCAAATATATGATCCACGGCGGAATTCCGTTGCAGGGTGCGGTCACGGTCAGCGGTGCCAAAAACGCCGCCGTCGGCATTTTGCCCGCCACCCTTCTGATCAGCGATGTGTGCCGCATCGAAAATGTCCCGGATATTTCCGATGTGCGGCTGCTGCTTGAGATACTGTCCGAAATGGGTGCCAATATTCGCCGCCTGTCCTGCGGGACGGTCGAGATCGACTGCACCCGTGTCCGCGATACCGTAGCACCGATCGAACTTGTGCGGCGCATCCGCGCCTCCTACTATCTGCTCGGTGCACAGCTCGGCAGATTCGGCCACGCCAAGGTCGCCCTCCCCGGCGGCTGTAATTTCGGCGTAAGACCCATCGATCAGCACATCAAGGGCTTTGAAGCCATCGGCGCCGAGGTCTCTTTGCACAGCGGCTATATCTGCGCCACCGCGCCCGAGGGCGGACTGACCGGCAGCAGAGTCAATCTCGATGTCGTGTCCGTCGGTGCAACAATGAACATTATGATCGGCGCGGTGCTGGCAAACGGCACCACGGTCATCGAAAGTGCCGCAAAGGAGCCGCATATCGTGGATCTGGCAAACTTCCTCAACGCGATGGGTGCAAAGATCTCCGGTGCCGGTACCGACATCATCAAGATCCGCGGGGTCAAGGCCCTGCACGGCGGCACCTACAGCATCATTCCCGATCAGATCGAAGCCGGCACCTATATGGCGGCGGCGGCGGCAGTCGGCGGAGATGTGCTGGTACGGAATGTGATCCCGAAACATATGGAGTGCATCTCCGCAAAACTGCGGGAAATGGGTGCTTCGGTCACGGAATATGACGATGCGATCCGGGTCGTCCGTACCGGGCGGCTGCGCCGCGCAAATGTCAAAACCATGCCCTATCCCGGCTTCCCGACGGATATGCAGTCGCAGGTCGCGGTCTGTATGGCAGTCGCAAAAGGCACCAGCATCATCACAGAGGGCATTTATGACACACGCTTCCGCTACTGTGCCGAACTCAACCGTATGGGCGCTTCCATTCAGGTAGACACCAAGGTCGCGGTCATCGACGGTGTGGAACATCTGCACGGCTGCTCGGTCAAAGCCTGTGACCTGCGCGCCGGTGCCGCAATGGTGATCGCAGGTCTGGCAGCAAGCGATGTGACCGTTGTGGAGGATGCTCACTATATTGAGCGCGGATACGAAAATATGATTGAAAAACTTCGCGGACTGGGTGCGGATATCAAACGCATCGAGACCCCGGAAAGACCTGCGGCACAGTCGGCGGGATAACCGCCCCGACCGTACAGAAACAGAGGTAGAGCCGTGAAATTATTCGGAAATTCAAAGCAAAGCAAATACAGCAAGGGTGCCGTGCGCAAAAAGCCCGTTGGAGAGCCGTCCCATATGGAGTCGGTGATACAGGAGCCGATGCCCGGCAGGCAGGAGCATCCGCAGGAACCGACAAGGCAGTACACAAAGCACACCAGTATCTTCGACTATGCAGAGTTGGAGCCGTCGGAGCGCCGCAGCAGGATGCAGGCGGATTACCGCAGTACGCCGGTAAAACAGCGCAAAAAAAGCCGCCGAAAAAAATGTATCCGCACCCTGATCGCACTGCTGATCGTCGTGGCGGTACTTGCATCGCTGTATCTTGTCGCCGTTTATTCTCAGATCCCGTTCATCCGCAAATGGCGGGATATATACATCCAGACGGCAATGTCCACGATGTCCCATCAATGGCTTGCCACGGCATTTATCCCGAAGTCGGTGATCGACGAATGTGTACAGCGGCGTGATGATATGTTGCAGTCCCAGATCAATGTCAACAGCACCGATCCCCCCACGCTGGCAACGCAGACGGAGGCGACGGAGCCGCAGATCACCGAAGAAACGCAGTCCGAGGAGGAACTGGCAAGGGAGCATTTCTATGAGGTGTTCTGGGAACTGGATCGGGACTCTGCGGAGTTGTATTTTCGTCAGCATCCGGATGTTCTGAAAAACGGCTATGACCATATCCGCATCAACGAATCCGGTCTGAATCAAAGCGGCACCTCCATCTATACCTCGATGGACGAGCAGGTGCTCGCCATCGATGCGGAAAACGAGGTCCTGCTTGTCCGTGTCCAACTGGGCGGCTCCCGCGGTGTGCTTGCCATTGCAAAGGATCCCTCCTGCCTGCATCTTTGTCCCTCGGGACGGTTCGGCAGTTCCGGTCAGCACGCCGGTGAGATCGCGCAGAACAACAACGGACTGCTTGCGATCACCGCCAGCGGCTTTGACGACCCGGAGGGTCACGGCAACGGCGGTCTGGTCGCAGGCTTCTGTAAATGTGACGGTGAAGTGCTCAACAGCAGACACAGAGGCTGGGGCATCAAGCGGCTGGAACTGAAGGAAAACAACTGGCTGTATATCAACGATGCACCGAACGAGTGCGGAGACGATGTGACGGATGCGATGGAATTTGAGCCTGCACTGATCGTCAACGGCAAGCAGCTTGCAGTGTCCGACTACACCGCCCTCAATCCCCGTGCCTGTATCGGACAGTCCAAGAGCGGTGAGATCCTGATGATCGTGGTGGAAGGACGGTTCGTGGATTCCCCGGGCTGCAGTGTGGAACTGTGCGCAGAAAAACTGATGGAACACAAATGCCTGACGGCGATGAATCTTGATGGCGGCACCTCGGCAATTATGTGGTATGACGGCGCGGTCGTGACCCGCTGCTCCAACACAAGAACGCCCGAGGGCAGATACCTGCCGAATGCGTGGGTCTACTCCTATAAGGACGGAACCGAATAAAACATTTCAAGGGCTGCCGCAGAACATACTTCTGTAGCAGCCCTTGTGTATCGGAATCCGGAGTGCGAAAAGATTCTGCCGCAGGGCAAAAGCCCCCGACAGACATTTGCTCTGACGGAATAAAGAGAATACCCTCCGGGTCGGTCAACACGGAGGGTATTGCTTTGCGGTGCAAAACTTATTTCAGTGCTTCTGCAACTGCAACAGCGACAGCGACAGTCGCGCCGACCATGGGGTTGTTGCCCATGCCGAGGAAGCCCATCATCTCGACGTGTGCCGGGACAGAGGAAGAGCCTGCAAACTGAGCATCGGAGTGCATTCTGCCCATCGTGTCGGTCAGGCCGTAGGAAGCGGGACCTGCCGCCATATTGTCGGGGTGCAGTGT
>R25__coassemble_1954_pt1 | contig 9683 bp, 5 predicted proteins | sample R25__metabat2_low_PE_026 | metagenome-assembled genome bin R25
GAAAGACCCTCCTTGCACCGGCGGACAATGCCACCCGTGCGGAGTTTGCCGCCATCATCAGGAGTTTTATGAAATGAAAAACAGAAAAATCAAAGGCTGGGCATTCCTGCTTGCACTGACGCTGACGGCATCCGTCCTTATCCCCGGCGGACTGCGGGCGGCGGCGGCGGACGAAGCCGTGTTCCGGCAGGATTTTGAAACAGGCTCTGCATCTTCGCTCGGCACGGCGGACGGCAATGATGCAGACGGCTATTATGCCGTCGGTGATGTCACCGTCGTTCCGGGCGGCGCGGACGGATCGCAGTATGCGCTGAGGATCAGCGGTGCAGAGCACGGCAACGGGCAGTGGCTCAGCGGGCTGGAGGCAAACACGGCGTATGTCCTGACCTTCAGCGCAAGGATCGCCAACTGGGGCGGCAATGCCTTCCCCAATGTCGGTGTCAACGGCTATGACGGCGACAGGTATCAGACGGTCGACACTTTCACCGAGCAATGGGCAAGGTATTCTCTGACCTTCAAAACCGGCGCGGACAGCACAGCCGCCTGCATCTATACCTGGATCTTCGGCAGCGGCGCGGTGGAACTTTATGTGGACAGTGTCGCCGTCTGCAAGGCAGATCATATCCATTCCTACACAGCCGCTGTGACGACCCCGGCGACCTGCGGGCAGGACGGCGTGATGACCTATACCTGTGCCTGCGGCGATACTTATACCGATGTGATCCCCGCGACCGGAGAACACAACTATGTTAGTGGCATCTGCACGGTCTGCGGTCACAAAAAGCCGGCGGCAGGCAGTCTGGAATACTGGCACTTTGAAGACAACGATCTGTCCCTGCTCGGCACGCCGGACGGCAATGACGCAGACGGCTACCACGCAGACGGCAATATCTCCATCGTTCCCGACGGTGCGAACGGCTCTTCCTATGCGCTTTGCGTGGACGGAACGGAGTGCGGCAACGGGATCTGGGTACAGGGACTCGAACCCGACACGGACTACACGCTGACCTTCTGGGCAAAGAAAACGAATTGCAGTAACACCGCGTTCCCGAATGTCGGTGTCAACGGTTATGACGGCGATGCGTATGTTTCCTGCGATCAGTTCACGGGGAGTTGGGCAGAGTATCCACTGAACTTCCACACCGGTGCGGGCGTTACCTGCGCACATATTTATACCTGGATCTTCGGCAGCGGCACGGCAAAACTGTATCTGGACAGTGTGACCCTGCGCGCGGCAGACCATATCCATCACTATACGGCGGAAACGACAAAGGCAGCGACCTGCGCGGAGGACGGCACGGTCACCTATACCTGTGCCTGCGGCGATACCTATACCGAAACGATCCCTGCCACCGGCAATCATAACTACATCAACGGTATCTGTACGGTTTGCGGCAAGAGTGAGGGCGCACAGGAACAAAGCGGCTTCCCGGGCGCGTGGGATTTTGAACACAACCGGATCTCCGCACTCGGCACACCGGACGGCAGTGACGCAGACGGCTATTATGCCGAAGGCTCCGTCAGCATTGTTTCCGGTGGCGCAAACGGCTCAAAATATGCACTGAAGATCAGCGGTGCCGACAGCGGCAACGGTCAGTGGATCACAGGTCTCAAGCCGGATACGGAATACCGGCTGACCTTCTGGGCAAAGATCGAAAACTGGGGCGGCAGTGCCTTCCCGAATTTCGGCATCAACGGCTATGACGGCGACAAGTTCATTGCCGCAGACAGTTTTACGGAAAACTGGCAGCAGTATGAACTTGCGTTCAGAACAGGCAAAAACTCCGATACTGCCTGCATTTACAGTTGGATCTTCGGCAGCGGTGCAGTGGATTTCCTGCTGGACGAAGTGAAACTGACCGAAAAAACCGGCGGCGGTACCGACGATCGGAAAACAGGACTTGAACTGTGGAACTTTGAGCACAATATGATCTCCAGACTCGGCACACCGAACGGGGAAGATGCCGACGGCTACTATGCCATCGGTGATGTTTCCATTGTTCCGGGCGGTGCAAACGGGACAAAATATGCCCTGAAGATCCAGGGCGCCGAACACGGCAACGGTCTGTGGGTAAACGGTCTCAAACCAAACACCAATTACACGCTGACCTTCTGGGCGAAACTCGGCAGCTGCGCATCGACTGCCTTCCCGAATTTCGGCATCAACGGCTATAACGGCGATCAATTCCGGGCGGTCGACAGTTTCTCGCACAGTTGGGCGAAATATTCCGTTGTGTTCCGTACAGGCGCGAAAAATACTTCTGTCTGCGTGTACAGCTGGATCTTCGGCTCCGGCAAGGCGGAACTCTATATTGATGAAGTGACGCTGAAGCAGGGTGGTACATTTGCGCCGGAAAAACCGGAGGAAGGGAATGTGCCGCCTGCGGAGGGTACCGGCGATCTGTCTGCGTGGGATTTTGAGTCCGGAGATACTTCCGCGCTCGGCACACCGGACGGCGGCGATGCCGACGGTTACTATGCCGTCGGTGATATTTCCGTCGTGGAGGGCGGTGCCGACGGTTCTGCCTACTGTCTGCATATCGTCGGCGCAGAAGTCGGCAACGGCCAGTGGGTCACGGGACTGGAGCCGGACACGGACTACACCCTGACTTTCTGGGCAAAGACAGCCAACTGCGGCAGTGAAGCCTTCCCGAATTTCGGTGTCAACGGTTATGACGGCGGTGCCTATCAGGCGATCGATGTCTTTACCGGAACATGGCAGCAATATACACTCAATTTCCGTACGGGCAAGGACAGCACGACAGCCTGTATTTATTCGTGGATCTTCGGCTCCGGTTCTGCGGAACTGTTTGTGGACGGTGTCAGGCTGATGCCGGCAAGTGAAGCAAACGCCGGAAAACCGAATCCGATCCCGCTTTCGGCAGATACGGGCAGTTCATTCCCGGCACCGAAAGATGAAGCACCGGTCGTGTTTGCCTCCGCAGGAGGCGGCGCACGGTTCGTGACACCGCTGACCGTTACAAGCGGTGTACTCGGTGCCGCAGCAGTCGGCACACTGGTGCTGCTGCTTCTGAAAAAACGGAAAAAGAAAGACGGACAGGCTGTGTGAGCGGGTAAGGAGAAAACTATGAAAAAATCAAAAAGCATCATTGCCCTTTTGCTTGTAGCAGCGGTGTCCCTGACGGTACTGCCGGTCGCGGCGGCAGAAGAAGATGTGATCTGCTGGGACTTTGAAAGCGGCGATGTCTCCTGTATGGAAAGCGCACAGGACTATTATTCCGCCGGAAGCATCGGTGTTTCCGAGGGTGGAGCCGACAACTCCTCCTATTGCCTGAAGATCAGCGGCGCGGAGGTCGGCAACGGCGCAACGGTCACCGGGCTGAAAAGCGAAACGGACTATGTCCTGACATTTTCCGCCCGCGCAGACAACTATGTCGGCGCGGCATACCCGAATGTGGGCATCAACAACTATGACGGCAGTACCTATCAGGCAGTGGACAACCTGACATCCCGCTGGACAGAATATTCTCTCATCTTCCGCACCGGCGCAGACAGCACCTCCGTGCAGTTCTACACCTGGATATTCAAACAGGGCGCATCTGCCTCGGCGGATCTGTATGTTGACAATATCGTCCTGCGTGAGAAGACATCCTCCGGCGAGATGTCCGAATTTGACCGTAAGAATCTGCTCGGCGGCGGCTGGGATTTTGAAGCAAATGATATTTCGATGCTCGGCGATCCTGCCGGTACGGTAGATGACGGAGACAAATATTATGCCTCGACCGGTGCCGTGCGGATCACGGCAGACGACAGCGGCAAGAGTGCCTACTGTCTGATCGTTTCCGGCGGTGAGGTCGGCAACGGCAAACGGCAGGGCGGTCTGAAGCCCGACACGCTGTACCGCCTGACCTTCCGTGCAAGGACGGACAATATTTCCGGCGCGGTGACGCCGATCATCGGTGTCAAGGAATACGGCGGCAGAGACGAACAGGTGGTGGCTGTCACGGACAGCACCTGGCAGGATTATGAATGTATTTTCCGCACGGGACCAAACGACGAAAACACCTCGGTCTATTTCTTCACATGGATCGTTCGGGACTCCGAGGGCGCATCTGCCGACTTTTATGTTGACGATGTGTTCCTCTGCGAAACGGACGAATCTGCACTGCATACAGATGACACACAGCAAACCGAACCGACGGCAGAGGCAGACGATCCGACACCGGAAAATGCGATCGTTCTGGGCACCTTCACGGAAAACCCGAGGGAAAAACTGGTCGTGCCGCTTCTGATCGTTTGCGGTGCCGAACTGCTCTTGATCGCCGTTATGGCAGTGCTGCTGATCTCCAAACAGAAGAAAGATAAAAAATCAGATCGAAAGGACAGGACAGAAGAATGAGTACCTGTGAAATGTGGCGCCTGACAGACGCAGAAACGCGTGCGATCACGCCCGAAAATCCGACCGGTGAAAAAGGAAACGGCGCAAGAGCCGTGTCTTCACCCGACCTTCCGTGCAGTGAACTCGGAGACGGCTGGAAGGTGCGCCCGAGCGTACAGATCGCCCCCGGAGAGACCTATACGATGGCAGATATTCAGGGGGAAGGTGTGATCAAGCACATCTGGATGACCTGCGCGGTCGACGGCGGGCAGTTGCTTCCGTGGTTTTACGGCCGCAGTTTATGGCGCGAAATGATCTTGAGAATATACTGGGAAGGACAGGAGTTCCCCAGTGTGGAATGTCCTCTCGGCGATTTCTTTGCCTGCGGCTGGGGAGAGTTTGCGCAGATCTCTTCTCTGGCAGTCTGTGTCAATCCCGGCAGTTCCTTCAACTGCTATTGGGAGATGCCGTTCAAAAAAGGATGCCGGATCACGCTGGAAAACCGCTGGTCCCATCCGGCACTGCTGTATTACCAGATCGATTACGAACTTCGTCAGCTTCCCGAGCAGATCCTGTACTTCCATACATATTTCCACCGCACCAATCCCACACAGTACAAGACACCGCACGAGATCCTTCCCACGGTGCACGGACGCGGCTGTTACGCGGGGACCTATATCTGCTGGGGCTCCAACAGCGGCGGCTGGTGGGGTGAAGGCGAATTAAAATTCTATACCGACGGCGACACCGACTATCCGACGATCTGCGGCACGGGGACCGAGGATTATTTCGGCGGCTCCTTCAACTTTGAAAACCCGCATACGCATCAGTATCAGGAGTACAGCACACCCTATTCCGGACTGCCGCAGGTACTGCGGCCGGACGGGATGTACCGTTCGCAGACCCGCTTCGGTATGTACCGTTGGCACATCAACGACCCGATCTATTTCAAGACCGATCTGCGCGTGGATATCCAGGCACTCGGCTGGACAACGGCAGGGAAGTTCAGGAGCCTGAATGACGATGTGGCTTCCACGGCATTCTGGTATCAGACCTTGACGGGCGAGAAACTCCCGCCGCTGCAAAGTGACAGCGAGTTGGAGATCGTCTGATAAACGGAGAAACACTATGAAAATTTACCGCAAGGAGCAACTGAATAACATTTCTTTCCCGATGGGCGGTATGGGGGCAGGCACGGTCTGCCTGACCGGCAGAGGCAGTCTCGGCAGTGTTTCCGTGCAGAACAGACCGGAAAAGTTCCATACACCGACGATGTTCAGCGCGATCACGGTGCTCGGCAAAACACCGGTGACGCGGCTGTTGGAAGCACCGGTACCGAAGGTACATTACTTCACAAATGTTCCGGAGGCAGGCAGGGGCTTTTTCGTGACACCAAGCGGCAAGACTTACGGTCTGCCGCGCTTCACAAAAGGCGAGTTCTCTGCGGCGTTTCCTTTTGCAAGCCTGCGCCTGTATGAAGACGGTCTGCCGATCCGCGCACGGCTGACGGCATGGAGCCCTTTTGTACCGGGAAAGGCGGATGACAGCAGTCTGCCGTTTGCGGCGCTGGAATACACGCTCAAAAATGAGAGTACAGAGGCACTTGAAACGGTTTTCTCCTTCAGCGCATTCAACTTCCTGCCGGACTGCATCCCTCAAAAAACGGAAAACGGATTTGTTTTTGTTTCCGAAGACGGGAAGAAGGGCTTTTCAGCCAGTGCGGACAGTGCCTATGCAGACTGTGCATGGTATCGCAGCAACTGGTGGTTCGATGCACTGACGATGCAGTGGAACCGGATCGCCGCAGGTCTGCGGGAAACGGAGCCGTACCCCGATCCGGAAAAGGGCCCGAGCCCGGGGGCTTCCCTGGCGGTGCGGCTGCACCTGATGCCCGGTGAAAAGAAAACGGTCTGCCTGCGCCTTTGCTGGTATTGGCAGGACTCCGATCTCCGGATCGGTGCGGAGGAAAAAGAATACTCCGAGGAAGAACGCAAAAAACTTCCGACATACCGTCCGTGGTATGCGGAAAAACTGAAAGATATCCGCCGTGCGGCTGCTGTATGGAAACGCAGATACCGCACACTTCGGCGGGAAAGCCTTGTGTTTTCGCGGACTTTGGCGGCATCCGAACTGCCTGCGGAAGTGCTTGAGGCAGTCAGTGCCAATCTTTCCGTACTCAAATCGCCGACAGTCCTGCGGCAGACGGACGGAAGGCTCTGGTGCTGGGAAGGCTGCAATGATACGGAAGGCAGCTGCCACGGCAGTTGTACACACGTATGGAATTATGCACAGGCGATCGCGCATTTGTTCCCGGAACTGGAGCGCGGACTGCGTGAGACGGAGTTTTTTGAAAATCAGGACGAAAAAACCGGTCATCAGGAATTCCGCACCAGTCTGCCGATCCGGAAAGCAGGTCATACATTTTATGCCGCTGCCGACGGACAGCTTGGCGGGATCATCAAAACTTACCGGGAGTGGCGTTTGTCCGGTGACACCGAATGGCTGCGCAGTCTGTGGGATAAGTTAAAGAAAAGTCTGGAATACTGCATTATGCAGTGGGATCCGGCACGGGAAGGCAGACTGCATCTGCCGCATCACAACACATATGACATTGAGTTCTGCGGCTGTGACAGTTTGACGATGTCATTTTATATTGCCGCGCTGTGTGCGGCAGGGGAGATGGCGGAGGCACTGGGCGAAGACAAAAGCACTTATGTGCAGATGTATGAAAAGGCGCGGCGTGTGATGGAAAGCGAACTGTTCAACGGCGCGTATTTCAGCCAGAAGCCGGAACCGAGGCAGGAGCAGGAGGACGCATTCCACCCGCTGTGCTGGGCTCCGCCCGAAACACTTCCGTCCGAAGTGTCTGCCTACTGGGCAGACGAGATCCCGCCTTATCAGTACGCGGACGGATGCCTGTCCGATGAGGTGCTCGGCATCTGGCTCGGGGAACTTGCGGGACTTCGCGGACTTGTCAGTGAGGCACAGTTGACCTCTGCACTCCTGTCCGTTTACCGCTATAACTATCACGGGAATTTTATCGGCCATGCCAATCCCCAGCGTGCGGGCTATGCCGCGGCGGACGAGCCGGGACTGCTGCTTTGCTCCTGGCCGAGAGGCGGGAAGCCGGCGCTCCCGTTCGTTTACAGTGACGAAGTCTGGACGGGCGTGGAATATCAGGTCGCTTCGCACCTGCTGATGAAAGGGCAGACCGCAGAGGGACTGCAGATCGTCCGTTCGGCGCGTTCGCGCTATGACGGAAAATACCGCAATCCGTTTTCGGAATATGAATGCGGTGACTGGTATGCACGAAGTCTTTCATCCTATGCGCTTTTGGAAGCGTATTGCGGCGTGCGCTACGATGCACTGACCAAGACATTGTACGCATCCACACGAAACTGCAATGATTTTTCCGTATTTTTTGCCGTCGGCGAGAACTACGGTGTGGTCACGGTCCGTGACCGTACGGTCCGTTACCGTCCCGTACGCGGGAAACTTGAAATTTGCCGAACTGTTTTGGAACCCTAAACGATCGTATTTGGAGGTGCCGTGTCTATGAGTGTGTTTTCGCCGTCATTTCCGAGCGAATTCTCGTGGATCACAAATCAGGACAACCCCGAAACGGCAAACAAAGGTGCTTCTGCGGTCTCGCAGGAGCGTTCGCCGTGGTACCCGATCTGTCCCTATGTCCGTTTTGCGCAGTATGATGTTGTGCCTCCCTCCCGCTTCGGAAATATGAAAATGTTTATTCCGGAACGCGTCATTTTTGACTACGAACTTCTGTTCGTCAAATCCGGCAAAGCGATCGTACGGATCGAGGACAAGACCTATTATGCAAAACCGAACGACCTGTTTGTGTTTAAGCCGAAGCAGCGTCATTCGATCGAACTGGTCGGAGACGAGACATTTATCCAGCCGCATATCCATTTTGACCTGATCGCACAGCCGGACAGTCCGGATGTGTTTGTTTCGTTCAAACCGCTGGAAAAAATGACGGAATACGAAAGAACGCTGTTCCGTGAGGACATCACGGACTGTTTCCTCTCTCCGTTCCCGGACTGTGTTCATCTGCAGAACACCTACCTGATCGAACAGATGATCTTCGAGATCATTCAAAAATACGAAAGCAGACAGGCATATACACAGATCCTGCTTCAGGGACTGTTTATGCGTCTTTGGTACTATCTTCTGCAGGAGATCCGCAGTGAAACGAGCCGTGAACTTCCGAACAAGGAACTTCTTCTGGATGAGATCAAACTGTATCTGGAGCAGACAACGGATCAGGTCATTACGATGGATCAGCTTGCAGACCGCTTCCACATCAACAAATACTATATCAGCCGCCTGTTCAAGGACGCTTACCAGATCTCTCCGATCCAGTATCATACGCGGCAGCGCATCCAGCACGCAGTAAAACTTTTATATCTGACGAATATGTCCGTGACGGAGATCGCGGCGGCAGTCGGCTACAATTCTGTGCAGAATTTCTGTAAAATATTCAAAACCATCGTCGGTGAGGCGCCGGGCAGTTTCCGCGTACTGCACAATAAGGAAACGCTGGAAAAGACGCTGGACACCATCGGTTAGGAGGAAAAGAATATGCTGAATAAACCGAAAATACTTGTTGTCGGCAGTTTTGTGATGGATCTGATCGCATCGACAAAGCGTGTGCCGAATTCCGGCGAAACGGTCATCGGGCTGAAGTTTCACACCGCGCCCGGTGGAAAGGGCATCAATCAGGCAGTGCAATGTGCACGGCTCGGTGCCGAGGTCACGATGGTCGGCCGTGTCGGTGACGATGCGTTCGGGCGGGTCCTGACACAGACAGCCAAGGACTCCGGCGTGGATGTTTCCCATGTGAGCATCGACCCGGAGGAGTCCTCCGGTGTCGGACATATCACACTCGAAGTCAAGGAAAACAGCACGCAGAACCGCATCACGGTCTGCCCCGGTGCAAACCACAGGATCACGGTAGACGATGTCCGCTGGCTTGAAAAAGAGATCGCGGCTTATGACATCGTGATGATGCAGTTTGAGATCCCGATGGAGGTCAACATCGCCGTGGCACAGTGGGCAAAGCAGGCAGGTGTCCCCGTGATGGTCAACCCCGCACCGTCTGCACCGATCCCCGACGAACTGATGGCGTGTATCACATATCTTTCTCCCAACGAGCATGAGGCGGCTGCGATCTCCGGTCATCCGATCGATGTGCAAAACGGTGTCCATGAAGACGATATCCGTGCAGTTGCGGAATTTTTCCGTGAAAAAGGCACGCAAAATCTGATCATCACGCTGGGTGAATACGGCTCGGTGCTTGCCGCGGCGGACGGTCTGTTCCGTACCC
>R25__coassemble_1965_pt1 | contig 9648 bp, 8 predicted proteins | sample R25__metabat2_low_PE_026 | metagenome-assembled genome bin R25
CACGAGAAAGGGAGCCCTAATCCGCCGGTGTCCATTTTACAGGGTACAGTTTATATGCAGGGTATTTGCCCCAAAAGTACACCGGTTGGTATCGACAAATTCCGATTTGTATGCTTACATCGACTCCATAATTATTACTATATCCCCAAATGATACCTCATCAGTCACACGAAAATGAATCCATCCGCCATTATTGCAAGGATATCTGTGATCTATAATCTCTCTTGCCTGTTTTGATACCTGTTCATATATGGCTGCAAATTGTTTATCCGTTTTCCTAACCATCACACAAAATGAATCTTTCTCTGCAAAGACGTTGCAGATAAGCTTCGACTTTCTATGATGGGAAACACACCACCCATACGAATTACCGTATGGAAAAGAAAGTTTTGCATCAGTTGTATACGTTAACTTTACCCATTCATTAAAACGGTCAAACATATTTCCTGATGCACCGCAAAATGCAACAAGGTCAGAATAATCCGGATCAATTGATTTATCTAACATTCTTTCATACATATGTATATTCTCCGTTCTGTCGTGATGCGGTTCCCGAACAAAAGCGCCTAATAAGTGCTTATCTGCGTTTATACAGAACGATTTCCGGCTCGGCGCCATTACATCCGTATTCACAGACAAGGATAAACGTTTCGTCCGCAACAACACCGTAGCAGCGTTCCGAACCCGGCCTTTCGATCTGATTACCCAAATAGATATCCGTGTCTTTCAGAAATCTGACAGTCGTTCCGTTGGCAAGCGGATATGCAAGGTTCACGTAAGCGCCGGTAAGTAAATTCAGGTCGTCCACACGCAGCCCGTCGATTTCCAAGGCGTTGATTTCTTCGATCAAACGCTGTTTCAGCTCCGGAAAATTCTCATTTCTCTCAGCTATGCAGCTCCCGCCAAATGGATGTCCGCCGCATTTTTCACATCCGCCGCATTCCGCGAATCGACCGCAGCTTTTACAGCATTCCGTATCACCGCAATATGTCATGTTATTATCCTCCTATTGTACTTTCTTTCCATGTATCTATATCCTTATATGTGATTTCATATCGGAATGCGCAGGGCTTTTCACCTTCCGTATCGTGCGGGGATGTGACGATCTCAGCAAGCTTCAGCTTGACGCCCAGCATGATCTCATAGTGATATTTGAAGTGGCCGCCGCAGCAATAGCAATACTCCCGGGGAATTGCATAGTCAAGCTTGATTTTACTGACCGTCGGGCAGGCACACTCAAACTTTTCGCCGGGATGATAGGATACCGCGTGAACAAGAAGGCCGTTTTCGTCAAGCTCTGCCGAGCCCATGTTCAGGTATGGACGTGCTGAAATCATTTTCAGCTTTTCTTCAATGGACTTTTCAGCGTTGATGCGGGCAAATTCTTTGGATGCTTTCTCCCGTGCGCCGCTTTTGCAGCAGGCGTTGGCTTCCAGTATGTTCTGCACCTGTTCGGGCGGGAGCTTTTCATTCATTATATCCAGCGCCTGCTTAAAAAAGGCGGATTTGACCTTCTTGTTGGTCTTTGACACGATCCCGTCAAAGCCCTGATACATTTCGTCAATGATATTCCGACCGACCTTGAAGTCGTCAAGTGTTTCTCTGAATTTTTCGGGTGACGGCATATTTCTTCCCTCACAATTTTGCTTATCTTTCAGTTATATAAAAGAATAGCATTTTTATTCTCACTTTACAATCTATTTTTTTGTACGCCGCAATGAAATTGCGGCAGAAAACGGAGTTTTCTTATTTTTGCGTGGAAAACCACGCAAAAATGTTCAAAAGAACTACGACGGTTTGACCGAATGGCGCACCGTGTGCGCCATTCGCGGACATTCTGTCCGCAAAGTCCGCCGTAGGTGGACTTTGGTCAATAAGTCATAATCTACGGTGCGCGCATTTTGTCCAAAAAGCAAGAAAATTGCCTGATTCATCTGGTAGACAAATCAGGCAATCTATTTGCTATATTTGCCCCAAACGGTGCACAGAGGCAGGGTATTTGCCCCAAAAGGACACCAGCGGGTATCTTATCTTTTTTCATGTGTCACGTACATCAACTCAGAATTCTCCTTGAGATATCTCCAGATAACTGACAATTCGGGAAGCCTCTGCAGATGCCGAGCCATAATATCTTCCTTCATACCAGAGCTTGAATTCACCATCAATATAAGCAATGCAGCAAGCTGGCATACAAATTGTTCTCCCCTTCGGGTAAACCATTTTTTCGGCGTATCGGATACCGTAATAATCTAAAGCTTCCATGATCTTCGACCACGAGCATTCCGTTTTTCCCATTAACCGCAAAACATCCTCTAAAGGAACGCCTGCAAGCATGGAGACACAGCACTGTCCGCAATATCCGGGAACGATTTTCATTTCGTTGATCGAATCGATCAACCGAACCGGATGTTCTTTGCTGTACGGGCTGTCGCGGTTTATTCTGGAAAGAGACTGAATTACTTCAAAGGAAACATCAAATGTCTCGTTCAGCTTATCGGCTATGGCTTTTTTGACTGGGATATAATAAATGCCATTCCCTTTAGGCATCAGTTTACACTCAAACACAAAATCATCTACCGCAGCTCTTACGGGAATGTTTCCTTTGAGACCTGTTACCTCCCACACATTAAAGGGAATTTCAACGAAAAATCTGTTGCCCTCTGCTTTTTTCATGCCTTCAAATGTATATGTCATCTATTTCATCTCTTTGACGAATTCGGTTCTATCTCTCCGTATCCCATCTTTTCGGTCAGGTCGTGCAGGCTCTTGTCGTGCCGTTGTTTACCGACCGCGCTCTATTCATAGTATGACAGAGGAATGTCAGAATGTAAAGTGAAGCTTGCCCCTGTGGGGCAAGTGAAGCGGCTTACGCCGTTAAGTATTCGGCAAAGCCGAATGTGAAGCTCAGTGTTCCGCTTCCTATCGTGCGAAGCACACTTCACGCCGCTTGCGGCACTTCACTTGCGAAGCAAGCTTAACGTTCCGCGTAGCGGAACACTTAGTTGAGAAAGACCGACCTTTGTCAGTAGACAAAAGTCGGTCTTTCTCTGGCAGGGGCACAAGGACTTGAACCCTGAGCCTACGGTTTTGGAGACCGCCGCTCTACCAATTGAGCTATACCCCTATATGGTGGGCCTTCGGGGGCTCGAACCCAGGACCGACCGGTTATGAGCCGGTTGCTCTAACCAACTGAGCTAAAGGCCCGAAGCTTCTTGAAGCAGGGTCATTATACAGGCATTTTCCCCGTTTGTCAACACAAAAATTTCATTCAAAAATTCATTCCGGCTATTCCCTTTTGACAAAAAAAGTGGTAGTATAGCAAACGGAGTGCGTTTTCGGGACTATGGGAGGGACAGGAATGAAACAGCAGACCCCTTTGGCGGATAAATTTACGGCAGAACTGATTTCTTCCTGCCGTCAGGCACAGGAGCAGACCGGCTGCCCAATGACCGGACTGCTGCAGAAGATCGAAAAATACGGCGGCGTTTCCGTCGCCAAAGACTATATCCGCAAAAACCGGCTTTCCGACGGCTTCACCGTATTGGAGCAGGCGGGAAGGCTCGCACTTTCGATGGAGGCGCTCGTTACTGCGCCTGCATTTGGTTCGCTATTCACCGATGAAGAGGTCAACGCCTGTTTTCAGGTGCTCTGCGAGGCGAATTACTACCGTCTTCGCTGATCTCTTTTTTGCTCTCCCGAAAGGAGGGAAAAGCTCTGAAAAAAGTATTTGCATTTTTACTTCCCCACAAGGGAAAAATTATGCTTGCCACGCTGTTTATGGCGATCTCCGCCGTGTGCGATCTGGTTTTGCCGACAATTATGAGCAGCATTCTTGACCGCGTTCGTGAAGCAGGTGAGCAGAACAATTTTAAGTACATCCTGTTGAGTTGTGCCCTGATGCTGCTCATCGCAGTCATCAGTCTGGCGGCGATGATCGCAGGTCGGTGGTTTGCAGACCGGGTCACGACCTATTTTACCCGCGATATCCGCTCCGCGATCTTCAAAAAAGTCCATACGATGACCTTTGAAGAAATGGGACGCATCGGCACAGGCGGACTTGTCTCCCGCTCTACGCACGATGTCGGCACGCTCTCGTGGGTGTCCTCTATGGTCAGCGGCAGTATCATCATTATTCCGCTGATGTTCCTCGGCGGCACAGTGCTGTGTGCGCTCAAAGACCTGTATCTTTCCCTTATTATGCTGGCTGCTGTGCCCTTGATGCTGCTGTTGGTCATCATTCTCGGAAAAAAGATCACTCCCTTATGGGAGACCTCCGACGAATACTGTGACAAGCAAAACGAGATCGTCCGTGAGCGTGTGCGCGGCATCCGCGTCATCCGCGCTTTCAACCGTGAGCCGCGAGAGCACGAACGCATTTCGGATGCGACCCGCGTGATGGCGGACAACATCATCCGCGCCAATGTCACGATGCAGCTTGTCGCACCCGTCACCACCTTTATTCTGAATGTTGCCGTTTTGCTGATCGTCTGGTGCGGGGGGCTGCGGATGCAGACCGCAAGCGGTCTGACGGCGGGAGATATTTTTGCCGTGGTGCAGTATGTCACGCTTGCCCTCGGCGCACTTCTCTCGGCATCCTTTGCCATCGTGATGCTTCCGCACGCAAAGGTCGCGGCACGCAGAGTGGGCGAGGTACTCAATGCCGAGGGACTTGCCGATGCGATCGCCGAGGAAGACCTGCATTTTTCCGGAAACATCGACTTTGAAGATGTGAGTTTCTGCTATGAGGGTGCAGATCAGCCTGCCTTCAACCGTGTGACGCTCCATATCAAGCCCGGTGACCGCGTATCCGTCATCGGCGGCACCGGCTCCGGCAAGAGCACACTCGTTTCTCTTTTGATGTCGTTCCGCACACCGACCTCCGGGCGGGTACTGTTTGACGGCAGGGATGCCGCGACCATTTCCCGCAAGACCATCCGAAAGAATATTTCCTGCGCCTTGCAGAAATCTATGATCTATGCCGGTACTGTGCGGGAAAATATCGCCATGGGCAAGCCGGACGCAACCGAGGAGCAAATTCGTGAGACTGTTCGGATCGCCCAGTTGGAAGAGTTTTTAAGCACCCGCAAGGAAGACCTCGAATTTGAACTGGAGCAGGCAGGTGCCAACATCTCCGGCGGTCAGAAACAGCGCATTGCCATTGCAAGAGCCATCATCAAAGATGCCCCCATCTACATATTTGATGACAGTTTCTCCGCACTGGATTTTCTGACCGAAGCAAAGGTGCGCACCGCCATCAACGAGCGATTCAAAGGGCATACACAGATCGTCATCACCCAGCGTGTCACCTCCGCAATGAGTTCTGACTGCATCTTTGTGATGGCAGACGGCTGTCTGGTCGATGCGGGAAAACACGAGGAGCTTCTGGAACGCTGTGACATTTATCGGGAAATCTACGCTTCCCAGACAGGAGGTGCCCGGAAATGAAGCAGGAAAAAGAAAGAACAAGGATTTTTGACGCGACCGTGCGCCGCCTGATCCGCGAGGCAAGACCCATCCGCAAATGGCTGATTCTTTCCTGTCTGCTGTGCTGCGGAGTGATCGTCTGCGCCGTGCTGGGCCCGAAATATCTCGGCGCACTGATCGACGAGCTCTACCTCTTTGCCGACAGCGGAAAGCAGGGCAATATCACGGAGCTTCTGCTGCCCGGGCTTCTGACCTTGCTCGCCGTCTACGGCGCACAGGCGGTTTTGACCTACGGCAACACCTTCCTTCTGAACAATGCCGTCAGCCGCTTCTACACCTGTACCCTGCGCATCAAGATCTCCGACAAGTTGCAAAGACTTCCCGTGTCCTATATGGATAAGACACCCACCGGCGACATCATTGACAGGATGCAGGAGGATGTGTCCACAATGGGCAACACCATCCACTCCATCATAGAGATGCTGATGACGGGCTTTTTGCAGATCGCTGCCGTTTCCGTCACAATGTTTTTGCAGGACTGGCGGCTGGCGATTATTGTTGTTTTGCTGACACCTGCTTCTCTGCTCTTGTCCTCAAGGCTTGCCTCCCGCAGTGAAAAATACTGGGACAGCTCTTTCCGCTATTTCGGTAAAATGTACGCAGCCGTGGAGGAGGGCTACACCAATTTCCCGGCGACCAAGGCATTTAATTTGGAATCCTACATTGAGAAAAAGCACGATAAGATCAATGCCGAGCATCAGGATGTGGCATTCAAGGGATATTTCTATGCCGATATCGTTCAGCCGATCATCACCTTCACCAATGCGCTTTCCTATATTCTGATCGCACTTGCAGGCGGCTGGCTGATCGTCAGCGACACGGCGGGTGTGAGCGTCGGTACGGTCGTGACGATCATCTTCTTTGCCAAGCAGTTTTCCCAGCCGCTGGAGCGGATCGCCAACAGTTTTGCGCATATGCAGCAGGCAAAAGCGGCATCCAAGCGCGTGTTTGCCCTGCTGGATATGGAGGAAGAACCGCGGGCGGAACAAACCGTCGGAGCGGTGCGCGGCAATGTCGTCTTTGACCATGTGGATTTCTCCTACCGTCCGGAGCATCCGCTCATCCGCGATCTGACCGTCAATGTCAGCCCGGGACAGAATGTTGCCATCGTCGGTCCCACCGGCGCAGGCAAGACCACCATCGTCAACCTCCTGATGCGGTTTTACGACATTCAGGGCGGCAGAATTCTCATTGACGGGCAGGATATTTCCGAGTTGTCCCGCGACAGCACCCGTGACCTGTTCGGTATGGTTTTGCAGGACACCTGGCTGTTCAAGGGCACGGTGGCGGAGAATGTCGCCTACGGCAAGCCCGATGCGACCCGCGAGGAGATCATCGAAGCCTGTGACCGTGCCTACTGCGACCACTTCATCCGTACGCTGCCGCAGGGGTATGACACGGTCATCAGTGAGGACACGAACACCATTTCAGCGGGTCAGAAGCAGCTTCTGACCATTGCCCGTGCTCTGCTTGCAGACCGTCAGCTTCTCATTTTGGACGAGGCGACCTCCAATGTGGATACGAGAACGGAAATCCTCATTCAAAAGGCGATGGACAAGCTGATGAAGGGACGCACCTGCTTTGTGATCGCCCACCGGCTTTCCACCATCGTGGATTCCGACCTCATTCTGGTCATCCGTGACGGGCAGATCGTGGAGCAGGGCAAGCATCAGGAGCTGCTGGACAAAAAAGGGTTTTACTACGAGATTTATTCGAGTCAGTACGCAATATGAACTATCAAAACTGTACACTTTGTCCGCGGAGGTGCGGCGTTGACCGGACAGCCGGTCAGCGCGGCTTCTGCGGGATGCCCGCGCAACTCACCGCCGCCCGTGCCGCTCTGCACTACTGGGAAGAGCCGCCGATCTCCGGCACCAACGGCTCCGGCGCGGTGTTCTTCTCCGGCTGTACCCTGCGGTGCGGCTTTTGTCAGAATTATGAAATTTCCGCCGAACGGTACGGACTTCTGCTGACCTCTGACCGCTTGCGGGAAATTTTTGAGGATCTGATCGCACAAGGGGCACACAATATCAACCTTGTCACGCCGACCCAGTTTTTGCCGGACATTCTGCCCGCGCTGACACCGAAGCTGCCCGTCCCCGTGGTTTATAACTGCGGCGGCTATGAACTTGCCGAGACAGTTCGGGAACTGGACGGCAAGGTGGATGTGTGGCTGCCGGATATGAAATACAGCGATCCCGCTCTTGCGGGCAGGCTCTCTGCCGCGCCGGATTATGTGCAGACGGCAAAGGCGGCGATCGAAGAAATGTACCGTCAGACCGGTCCTTATGTGATCGAAAACGGTCTGCTCCGGCGGGGCGTGATGATTCGTCATCTGATCCTGCCCGGACAGGTAGAAAACAGCCTCGGTGTTTTGGACTGGATCGCGCAGACCTTCCCGAAGCACAGTATATTGGTGTCCCTGATGGCGCAGTATGTCCCCTGCGGAGCGGCAGCAAAGATACCGCCGTTTGACCGCCGTATCACACGGGATGAATATGACACGGTGCTGTCTTGGCTCTGGCTCAACGGACTGACCGACGGCTTCACGCAGGGCTTCGAGGCGGCAAGCACGGAGTATATTCCGAATTTTGACGGAACCGGGCTTTTCTGACAGGTTTCCTTTTTCCTTGACAAATTCCACAATAAAAGATACAATTTATCCGGCATAATTTTTCACTGAAAACAGAAGATGCAAAGAAGGGACACTATGAGAAAGAAATTCGGTGACCGCAAGGACGGCACCCTGCTGCGTGACCTTGACTCCATGCACTTCATCATGCCGCTGATCTATCCCAACCGCTGCGACAATGAAGCCTTTATCTCCGAGCGCATCGACCTGACCAACGCGGACAGGTGGCTCGAACAGCAAAACGCGAAGAACCCTGAATACAAATATAACCTGTTTCAGCTGATCGTGACGGCGATGCTGAAGGTCATCACCCTGCGCCGCTTTATCGTCAACGGCAACACCTATCAGCGCAACGAGGTGTCCGCTTCCTTTGTTGTCAAAAAACTCTTTGCCGACAACGGCGCGGAGGCACTTGCCATCATTCATTCCAAGGACACCGACACCGTCCGCAGTATCCACGACGAGATCTTCCGTCAGATCTCCTTCTGCCGCAGTGACCGCGTTGACAGTTCCACGGAGAGTATGGACCTGTTCAACAAGCTTCCGCGTTTTGTCTCCAAGACTGCGGTCAGATTTGTCTGTTTTCTGGATCGGCACGGCAAGGTTCCGCAATCGCTGATCGAAACCGATCCCTATTACACCTCCGTGGTGCTGACCAATCTCGGCTCGATCAAACTGCATTCCGGCTACCACCACCTGACAAATTGGGGAACGACATCCGTTTTCTGCGCCGTCGGCGAGAAAAAACCGCGTCCGTTTTATGCGGCGGACGGCAGTGTGGAACTGCGGGACAGCATCGATCTCGGTCTGACGATCGATGAGCGTATTGCCGACGGCTACTATTATTCAAAAACCGTGCGTCTGCTTCGCAAACTTCTGGAAAATCCCGAACTTCTGGAGCAGCCACTGAAAGAAGAGGTTGAATTCTGATGAGTGAGATCACCGCAAAAACTCCGTGGGCACCGCATCTGGGTGACCTGCCCCTGCATCTGGACTATTTTGAAGGTTCTATGTTTGAAGCCGTCGAAGCCATTGCAAACAAATATCCCGAAAACATTGCCTTCACCTTTATGGGCAAAAACACGACCTACCGCCGGATGATCCAGCAGATCGAACGCTGTGCCAAGGCACTGCGCACCATCGGTGTGCGCGAGGGCGAGCGCGTCACCATCGCTATGCCGAACTGCCCGCAGGCGGTCTATCTGTTCTATGCGATCAACCTGATCGGCGGCGTGGCAAATATGATCCACCCGCTGTCTGCGGAGAAGGAGATCGAATTCTATCTCAACGAATCCGAAAGTGTCACCGCCATCACGCTCGACCAATTCTACAACAAGTTTGAAAGCATCCGGCAGAACACCAAGGTCGTCAATATGGTCATCGCCAGTGTCCGGGACGAACTTTCCAAGCCGATTTTGGCGGGCTATATGCTGACCGAGGGCAGAAAGATCCAAAAGATCCCCGAGGATGCTCCCGTCATCCGCTGGAAGGAGTTTATGGAGCTGTCCAAATGCTGTTTCTACGGCAGCTAC
>R25__coassemble_2031_pt1 | contig 9466 bp, 8 predicted proteins | sample R25__metabat2_low_PE_026 | metagenome-assembled genome bin R25
TAATACCAAGCAGATCCTTCGTCGCTCCGCTCCTCAGGATGACACATGAATGGGATGCCAAATTCCGATTTAATGCGCTGATCATTTGCATTGTGCTTCCTTGTGTGTCATTGCAGTCTGAGTTTTTTCGATTTTTCCGGTGTTGTATTTCGTAATTTTTGAATATCCCTGTTGAATATTCATTCATTCTATGTTATACTGTCCGTGGTGGTGCTGTATCCTAGTCGAGGGTACCGGCTTTCAGGAAGGGCCTAAAAATCCTTTGAAGGGCATATCGATGAAGTCCCTGGTGCTTGCTTGTTACGCCCAGTTTCGGGTGGGTGCTGGGGGTTAAGGTTATCGGGCGGCTATCAATGGCATGGTAGTTTCGACCCGGTTTCCGCGGAGACCTGTTACTGTGCGGCGGCCGCACGAATTTCGTGGACCGGGACCGCGTACGGTACAGGAGATGAACCTGCATTGCGGTGCAGTGACTGTGCTGTGTGCAGTGTAGCCTGCCTTGCGTGGCTGTGTGGGGAAAGAGGAGTTATGCGTACTTGTCTATGGCCATAGATAAAGGCGATATTCTCTGGAAACCTCAGTTGCAAAAGAGGATAAGAGTCGGTACTGCTTCGGGGCGGAAATCGCCTAGGCAGTTTTTCAGAAGGTCAGCATCGGATTACAGTGCGGACTAAGTGGCAATCGGGTACCGTATTCGGCAACAGTACGGCGCAGATGTGAAAAGGGAACTGCCCTTTCGGTGACGGAGGGTCATCTGCGGGGAAAACCAACCCGACCTAAGCCGCAAGATTTACTTTGCTGATCGCCACCGTTTATACGATACAGAAAGAGGTTGAGTTTATCAAACAGCACAGACCCCGAAAGGATCATAATCACAGCAGAACCAAATGGATCATCACGATCTTCCTGCTGGCAATGGGCATTTCTGCGCTTTTTTCATTTTTTTCACAGGAAATTTTGGATTCTGCCGGACTGATCGGTGCCTTTGCCGTCCTGCTGGTGATCGTAGCCGTCGGTATTTTGTTTGATGTCATCGGTGTGGCGGTGACCTCGGCAGACGAAAAACCGTTTCATTCCATGTCAGCCCGCAAGGTCAAAGGTGCGCCGGAGGCAATCGGTCTTCTCCGCAGTGCCGATAAGGTATCTTCCGTCTGCAACGATGTGATCGGCGATATCTGCGGCATCATTTCCGGTACGGCAGTCGCGGTGATCGTCGGTCTGATCGCGGCAGGGAAGACTGCGGGTGATTCCCGCACGGTTTTTTTTCAGTTGATGCTCTCCGCCTTTGTTGCCGGTCTGACCATCGGCGGCAAGGCAGTCTTTAAGACCGTTGCGATCCGCAACAGTACCGCGATCGTCCATTTTGCCGCAAAGGTCATTGCTTTTTTTTCACACATATTTCACAGAAAGAACCGGTAACATACCGGGATACACTTGGATATGAAGTACCTCAATCATATTTCATCCAGACAGGATCTTCTGAAACTGGATGCCGCACAGACACAGGAACTTTGCGGCGAGATCCGGGACTGTCTGGTGGAAACTGTTGCCAAAAACGGCGGTCATCTTGCTTCCAATCTCGGCATTGTGGAGTTGACGGTTGCCATTCATAAGGTTTTTGATACCTCCGCGGACCGGCTGGTTTTTGATGTGGGACATCAGTCCTATGTCCACAAACTTCTGACCGGACGGTTTGACCGATTTCCGACACTGCGTCAGTTCGGCGGCCTTGCCGGCTTTCCCAAGCCCTCGGAGAGCATCCACGATGCTTTTGTTGCGGGACACGCCTCCAATGCGATCTCCGTTGCCCTCGGGATGGCGCGGGCAAGGACTTTGCAGGGAAAGGACTACAGTGTGATCGCCCTGCTCGGCGACGGTGCAACGACCGGAGGACTGTTTTTTGAAGGTCTGAACGATGCGGGTGACAGCGGAGAACCGCTGATCGTCATTCTCAACGACAACGGAATGTCGATCAAGCCCAATGTCGGCGGGATCGCTTCGCATCTTTCCAACATCCGTATCCGTCCGGGCTATTACCGCATCAAACATATCTGGCGCAGCGTGACGGGGTGGAATCCGGTTGGACGGTGGATCCACGGAAGAGTTCATACGCTCAAGGAATGGACAAAACGAAAACTGATCGGATCCAATCTTTTTGATGATATGGGCTTTGAGTATTTCGGACCCGTGGACGGTCATAATATCGCCAAGATGACCTATCTTTTGGAGCGTGCCAAGGAACTGCGGAAGCCCGTTGTCGTCCATGTGCTGACACAGAAGGGCAGAGGCTATGCGCCTGCGGAGAAAACACCCGACTGTTTCCACGGTGTGTCCGGCTTCGATCCGCAGACCGGCATACAGAAATGCTGTGACAAGCCGTCCTTCTCCGCCACCTTCGGTAAAACGGTCGCCGCGCTTGCCAAGGAAGAACCGAGACTTTGCGCAGTGACTGCCGCGATGCAGAACGGTACCGGTCTGGATGCGTTTGCAGAGCAGTTCCCGGAACGGTTTTTTGATGTGGGCATTGCGGAGGGTCACGCGGTCTGTATGGCAGGCGGACTGGCAAAGCAGGGGATGATCCCCGTTGTTGCGATCTATTCGACTTTCCTGCAAAGAGCCTTTGATATGATGCTGCAGGATGTGTCTATGCTGCATTCCCATGTGATCTTTGCCATCGACCGCGCAGGGCTTGTCGGCGACGACGGCGAAACGCATCACGGAGAATTCGATGTCGGCTTCCTGCGTCTGATCCCCGGGATGACGGTCCTGTGTCCCTCCAATCAGGCAGAACTTGCGTGGATGCTCCGAAAAGCGGTGTTTGAACTGGACGGACCGGTCGCCGTGCGATATCCGCGCGGCTGTGACGGAAGACTGACGGAAATCTGCACTTCCCCTGTTTTGCGGGAGGGGAGCGATGTGACCCTGCTTTCCTACGGGACGATGATCAATCAGGTTTTGGATGCCGCCGATCTTCTGGAAAAACAGGGGATCCGTGCAGAGGTGCTCAAACTGAATCTCATCAAACCGCTCGACATCCAATCTGTTGTGTCTTCCTTCCGTAAGACCGGAAAAATCTTTGTCATAGAAGAAGCTACAGCAGTCGGCTGTATCGGTAATCAGATCTTCCGTGAACTCTCCGAAATGAATCTTGACGGTGTCAAGATCGCGCTCAATCTCGGTGACCGCTTTGTTACGCACGGAAAAGTGCATGAACTTTACAAACTGCTCGGACTGGATGCGGAGTCGATCGCGGCGCGTGTGACGGAGGTGCTTGGATGAAGGAAAAGGAACGGCTGGATGTTCGGATGACGGAGCAGGGACTTGCCGAATCCCGTGCAAAGGCACAGGCTGTCATTATGGCAGGCGATGTCTATGTGGACGGACAGAAGACCGATAAACCGGGAACGGCAGTATCCGCGGACAGCGTGATCGAAATTCGCGGTGCGGTTTGCCCCTATGTCAGCAGAGGCGGCTGGAAACTGGAAAAAGCCCTGCGCGACTTCGGCGTGGTGCCGAAGGATTATGTCTGCAGTGACTCCGGCGCATCGACCGGCGGTTTTACCGACTGTCTGCTCCAACAGGGAGCCAAAAAAGTTTTTGCCATTGATGTCGGCTACGGTCAGCTTGCGTGGAAACTGCGCAGTGACCCGCGTGTGGTGTGTATGGAGCGCACGAACATCCGCTATGTCACACCGGAACAACTCGGCGAACCGCTGGATCTTTCCGTCGTGGATGTATCGTTTATCTCCCTGAAACTTGTCCTGCCTGTGATCTTTTCTCTTCTGAAGGACGACGGACAGGTGCTCTGTCTGATCAAGCCCCAGTTTGAAGCAGGAAAGGACAAGGTCGGCAAAAAAGGCGTTATCCGCGATCCGGCAGTTCATCGGGAAGTGCTGGAGCATTTTGTGCAGACTGTCGCGGAGATCGGCTTCACCCTGAAAAATCTGACATTTTCTCCGGTTTTGGGACCGGAAGGAAATATAGAATTTCTGGCGCATCTGTCGAAACTGTCCGGGGATCCTTTTGTGCCGGATGTGGATGCGCTTGTCCGGGATGCGCACAGTACACTGCGGAGGTAACCGATGAAAAAAGTTGTGATGACACCGAATCCTTATCGGGACAGGAATTTTCGCTATGTGTCGGAGGCGGCAGAGGTGTTGAACCGCGCCGGAGTTGAGACAAAGATCTGCCTTTCCTTTGATGTGGATCCCTCCTATGTGTTTCCGCCGAATATCCCGCTGTATGATCTTTCCACCGAACTGAAAACGGCAGATGCCCTTGTCTGTTTCGGCGGTGACGGGACGATCCTGCATACCTCCAAGGTCGCGGCTGCGGCAGATATCCCCATTCTCGGAGTCAATATCGGCACCGTCGGCTTTATGGCGGAATTGGAAAGCGGAGAGATCTCACTGCTGTCCAAACTGGCAGCGGACGATTTCACTCTTGATGAGAGAATGACGCTTTCCGTCAAGGTACTCAGAGACGGCAGTGAGGTCTTTTCCGAAACGGCACTCAACGATGCCGTGATCACCAAAAGTGCAGTCGCAAGAGTGATCCAGGCAACGGTCAGATGTGACGGTACCGAGATCCTCAATTTCAGCGGTGATGGTGTGATCGTGGCAACACCGACCGGCTCGACCGCGTATTCGCTTTCTGCCGGCGGCCCGATCGTGGAGCCTGCCGCACAGAGCATCCTGCTCACACCGATCTGCGCCCATATTATGCACTCACGCGGGATCGTGGTTTCCGACAAGCGCGTGATTGATGTCGGTATCGGCAGGATCGCCCGCAGAAATGCCTTTTTATCCGTGGACGGAGGAAAAGCCTTCCGGATCTTTGCCGGAGACACCATTCAAATCACCCGGTCCGATGTCCGGATCAAACTGATAAAACTGAAAGACCAAAGTTTTTTTGATATGATAAAATCAAAATTGAACACATAAGAGGTGGCGTTATGAAGAATCAGAGACAAACAAAAATTCTGGAGATCATCAGCACACGCGACATCGAAACACAGGAGCAGCTTCTCAAAGAACTTCAAAATGCAGGTTTTCACAGCACACAGGCAACGATCTCCCGTGACATCAAGGAACTTCGTGTCTTGAAAGAACTGACCGCGCTCGGCACCTATCGTTATACAACAGCCGCCCGCGAGACCTCGGGAGCATTTTCCAGCAGGCTGAACACCATTTTCCGCGAGTGCGTCATCAGCTATGACTATGCACAGAACATCGTTGTCATCAAGACTATGCCGAGCCTTGCACCTGCCGCAGGTCGGGCGATCGACGCAATGAATATGTCCGTCGTTGTCGGCACACTTGCCGGTGATGACACCTTGCTTATCATTATGCGTGAGGTACAGGCGGCAGTAGGCTTCTGCGCCGAACTGAAAAAACTTCTGAGCTGACGGGAACATCTGTCGGGAGGGATTGGCGTTGCTTTCTGCGCTTCATATTGAAAACATTGCCGTGATCGAATGCGCCGATATTGCATTTCACAGGGGCTTCAATGTCCTTTCCGGCGAAACCGGTGCGGGCAAATCCATCATCATCGATGCGATCAGCGCGATCTTGGGAGAACGGACCTACCGTGAAGTCATCCGCACCGGTGCCGACAAGGCATTTGTATGCGCCGTCTTTGACGGTGTGCCGGAACTACCGTGGTTTGAACAGACACATACCCCATCGGAAGATCAGTTGATGATCCAAAGAGAGATCTATCTGGACGGAAGAAATATCTGCCGTGTCAACGGTCAGCTTGTCAGCGTCTCTATGCTCCGTCAACTCGGACAGCAGCTCATCAGCATCCACGGTCAGCACGATTCCCAGCAGTTGTTTGACGAGGAAAGGCATCTGCTTTTTCTGGACAGTTTTGCAGAGGATGAGGAAGCCCTGGAGGATTACCGCACGGTGTTTGCCGAGGTGCGGACACTTCGTGCCGAGATCGAACGGCTGTCCGTGGATGACAGTGAAAAACTGCGCCGTCAGGAGACTCTGGAATACCAGATCAAAGAACTTGAAAACGCGGCGTTGAAGCCGGGTGAGGATGAAGCACTGGAGAGCAGACAAAAACTTTTGGTCAATTCCGAAAAACTTGTGACGTCCTTCAACGATGCGGTCAGCAGTCTGTACGGGGATGAATCCGTTTCCGGTGCCATCGACGGTTTGTTTGATGCAAAATATGCGCTCGATGCGGCGTCCCGGCTCGATGACAGGGGCGCGGAGTTTGCCGAGCGCATCCAACAGCTCATTTATACCGCACAGGATGTTGCGGAGGAATTGAAGGATTACCGTGACGGTTTTTCCTATTCCGACGACGAGTTGGAGCAGATCGGCGCAAGACTTGACCTCATCCACCGCCTGCGCCGCAAGTACGGTGCAAACTGTGAGGATATGCTTGCCTACCTTGCAAGTGCTAAAAACGAATTGGACGAGATCGCGTTTTCGGACGAAAAAAAAGCACAGTTGGAAAAAAAGTTGTCGTCCGTCACAAAGACCGCAAAAGAAAAAGCGGAAAGGCTTTCCGACATAAGACACAAAGCCGCCGCAGAACTGGAACGGCAGATCGCCGCAGAACTTGCCGATCTCAATATGCCGAAGGTCGCTTTTGTGTGTGAGTTTACGGAGGTTCCGCTCTGTCCGGACGGAGCGGACGGAGTGCGCTTTTTGATGAGTGCCAACCTCGGAGAGTCCTTAAAGCCGCTTTCCAAGGTCGCCTCCGGCGGCGAACTGGCAAGGATCATGCTTGCCCTCAAAAATGTGATGGCAAAGCAGGATGCCGTGCAGACGATGATCTTTGACGAGGTAGATGCCGGCGTTTCCGGCAGAGCCGCACAGAAGGTTGCGGAAAAACTGCTTTCCGTTTCGGAAGGACGGCAGGTCCTTTGCGTGACGCATCTGCCGCAGATCGCCGCGATGGCGGAGAACCATCTGCTGATCTCCAAATCCGAACGAAACGGCAGGACCTATACTCAGGTAGATGTACTGGACACCGACGGCAGGACGGCAGAACTTGCCCGTATGATCGGCGGTGCCGAGATCACCGATACGACCCTGCGCAGTGCAAGAGAGATGCTGCGCGATACCAAGTAAAAGGAGAACAACAAATGGGAGTTTATGAAGAACTCGTTGCAAGAGGTCTGATCGCACAGGTCACCAATGAAGAAGAGATCCGGGAAATGATCAACAACGGCAAAGCCACCTTCTATATCGGCTTTGACCCGACGGCGGATTCCCTCCATGTCGGTCATTTTATGGCACTTTGCCTGATGAAGCGTCTGCAAATGGCGGGCAACCGTCCCATCGCGCTCATCGGCGGCGGCACGGCAATGATCGGAGACCCCTCCGGCAGAAGCGATATGCGCTCGATGATGACCCGCGAGACGATCGCGCATAACTGCGCCTGCTTCAAAAAGCAGATGGAACGCTTCATCGAATTCGGTGAGGGCAAGGCAATGATGGTCAACAATGCCGACTGGCTGCTCGACCTCAACTATATCGACTTCATCCGCGATGTCGGTGCCTGCTTCTCAGTCAACAATATGCTCCGTGCGGAGTGTTTCAAACAGCGGATGGAAAAGGGACTGTCTTTCCTGGAGTTCAACTATATGCCGATGCAGTCCTATGATTTCTACTACCTCTACAAGACCTATGGCTGCAATATGCAGTTCGGCGGCAATGACCAGTGGAGCAATATGCTCGGCGGCACGGAACTCATCCGCCGTAAACTGGGCAAGGACGCCCACGCTATGACCATCACGCTGCTTCTCAATTCCGAGGGCAAGAAGATGGGCAAGACCGCAAAGGGCGCGGTGTGGCTCGATCCCGAAAAGACCACCCCGTTCGACTTCTACCAGTACTGGCGTAATGTCGATGATTCCGATGTGCTCAAGTGCATCCGGATGCTGACTTTCCTGCCGCTGGAGCAGATCGACGCGATGGACAAGTGGGAAGGCAGTCAACTGAACACCGCAAAGGAGATCCTTGCGTATGAACTGACCAAACTCGTCCACGGCGAGGAGGAAGCAGAAAAAGCAAAGGCGGCGGCAAAGGCACTGTTTGGCGGCGGTGCGGATGACTCCGATATGCCGACGACCGAACTGACAGAAGATCAACTGACGGACGGAAAAATTGCCGTTCTCGACCTGATGACCGCCTGCGCTCTGATCGCCTCCAAGTCCGAGGGCAGACGCCTTGTCCAGCAGGGCGGCGTGTTCGTCAATGACGAAAAGGTCGCGGATATCGATGTCTCCTTTACGGCGGAGCAACTCAAAGAGGGCGTGAAGATCCGCAAGGGTAAAAAAGTATTCCACAAGGCAGTTCTGAAATAAGGAGATTCTTATGGATTATCTTTCTTTGCTGAAACGGTACTGTCAGAGCAGTATCCGCATTTTGATCGGCGGTGCGGCGCAGGATGCAGTCGGTGTCAGCCGTTTCGGCGGTCAGCCGGATGTGCCGGACGGCTTTCAGTGGCCAGCCTGCAAAAATATGCCGCTGTCCTTCCTTGCACAGTTCTCCTGCCGGGAACTGGCGGACTGCGACATCAATGATGAACTGCCGAAAACCGGAGTGCTGTCCTTCTTCTATGCGCTGGACAACGATTACTTCGGCTATGATGACCGGGACAAAGACGGCTTCCGTGTTTTTTGGTTTGAAGAAGGACAGACACTGCATCCGCAGGAATTTCCCGCAGAACTGCCGGAAAAGATGCGCCTTCCGCGCATCGGGATCACCTACAAGCGGGAGGCGACCTATCCGCATCTGGAGGATTTCACCATCCTGATCGGGGAAAATATTGACGATTATGACAGTTTTGAGACTGCGGAGAAAACACTCGGCATCACCCGTTCTGACCGTCTGCACCGTACACTCGGCTGGGCTGACCTCATTCAGAACAATACCACATGGAAGTGTGAACTTGTCTCCCGCGGCTATTCTTTCGGTGCCGGATACAAACTGATCCCGGAGGAGATCCGCAATGGCTCCAAACGCCCGTCGGTGCATCGCTGGAAACTGCTGTTCCAACTCGGCACCGTGACAGAAGGGGATTATACGCTGATGTTCGGCGATGCCGGAAAACTGTATTTTTACATTCCCGAGGAAGATCTGAAGGAAAGGCGTTTTGACCGTGTATACGGGGAAATGCAGTGCTATTGATTGATACAATTCAGCCTCCTATACATCATATAGGAGGCTGAATTGCATAAAATCATAAATCGGAATTTTGCGAGGTGATTATCGGACGGTAGGGCGCGGTCCTGGCCGCGCCGAAAGAACGAACACCCGTAGGGAACGGTCTTGACCGTTCCGGATGCACAATGCAGCGAAAAGCGGAACGGTCAAGACCGTTCCCTACGGCGGTATGGGAAGCAGTCCGGCAAATCGGAATACAGCGCGGGAATTATCGGACGGTAGGGCGCGGTCTTGACCGCGCCACGGAACGGTCAAGACCGTTCGCTACGGTGATA